>Ga0315279_10000590_pt1 | contig 70581 bp, 69 predicted proteins | sample YL17G06_20_MG_FD_203694 | JGI IMG/M metagenome (GOLD analysis project Ga0315279, IMG submission 203694) | Sediment microbial communities from Yellowstone Lake, YNP, Wyoming, USA - YL17G06_20 | ecosystem: Environmental > Aquatic > Freshwater > Lake > Sediment | place: USA: Wyoming | collected...
GTAATTTTTCGGTGCAGAAAATTATCACTGCAAGGCATTTTTTGAACCTATTTTTCGTCATTTTACACGATGTCCTGACAACACGGCTTGTGTACGATGTGCTGGCAACGATTACCTAGCCATTTGTTTCGTAATAATCGGATCCATTTGTTACAGTGTGTTCATCTTTCAACCTCAAGGCCATCTCCTATTTCCAGCCCTAGGGCCACTAGCAATTCTAGCTCTGTTCGGAATATGGCAACTGAGCTCTGGGTGGAACAGACAATTGCTAAGCTTGGGCGTGATAGCGGGGCTGATGGTGTTCAATCTGAACGCGATCGTCAAAGGCGTTTACCCCGCCTATTACCAAGCTATCTTGCCGACTGCTTTTCAAGATCGCGCGGTCGAGCCTGCAGGCGAGCTCTACGGGAAAATCACCTACGGCCAGACCTTCGTCGCACACTACCGCAACCTGTATCGCATTGATGTGATGATGGCGACATATGGCCGTGAGAATCATCTGCCGGTGATCTTTCACTTGCGACGTGGACTGCCTGAAGAGGTTAACCAAGACATTGTCACTCTTAAGGTGCAAGCGCCAGCCATTGCCGATGACGCCTATCACTCTTTCGTCTTCCCCGCTATTCCAGATTCTCAGGGTCAGAAGTTCTATTTTTACTTCGAATCACCAAGGTCAATGCCTGGTGATGCTTTCACCTTCTGGGCCACGCCTGACAACGTTTATCTCGAAGGTACACGCACGGTGAATCATCAGCCTGTGCCCGGCGACCTGTGCTTTGTCGCCTACTCTGACTTGGGAGCTACGCAGTAGCCGCAGGAGGACTCGGGACTAGCCGATCCGAATTGCCCTGCCAAGAGACTCGCTCCCGGCTATGCAACCAGCCTGGCCCGATGGCGACAGGATCATGGCTTGACGATGCAACCGTCTCTAACCGAGACTCGTGTCGAATCGCCATGGTTCAGCACAAACCAGTTCTTGTGGCATTGATCGAAAAAGCGTATCTCTACTTCCTGTCCAAACGCTTGACGGGTCAGATTGAGTGACGCCTGGTGCCCAAATAGCCATACTCTCTGATACTGTCCCACTGGCCAAGCCTGCCTGGGAAGCCGTGTTTCTTGTTCTAAATCTAATGGAAAGAAGGGTTGGCGAAGCCGGAACAAGGCCGCATCGGGTGATTCAGCGGCGCCCCACACTCCAAACACATCCGCGCTACCATGATAAAAGAAACCAATCGCGATCCACATGTTGCCAGGTTCTAATAGAACTGCATCGCTTGTTTTGGCTTCAGAGTTGACACCCTGCGCAAAATACCATTCAGGCCCCTTTATAAAATCAAAGTAATAGGTGCCCAAGTTCAAAATTGATATCAGCAGAAATGGCACAAGCCCGGCAATCCGAATCCGATGAGACTTGCCCAATAACCAGCCGGCCATGTATGCTATCGCAGGCACAAAGATCACCATTGGATGAGCAAGCCACATTCTTATCTTAAACCAGCCTGCTGCTGTTAGTGCAACCAACAACACGATCACCCCCAGTAATGCCACACCGATGCCACTCATTGCATCACGGTATAAACGGCGTCGAATATACACCACCATGCCCGCGCACATGAGCAGTGCCGTCCAAATCGCCGCTATGAGGTCCCACCTGGCAACTTGAGCGAAATCGTGCCAAGTACCAAACGTGACAATAGGCGAAAGCGCACCGCCCCATAGGCTCAGCAAAGTCCATATTGTATGTAGGCTGGGAACTACCAAGTTAGGTGGACGATGATGCCAACCACCAGATACAGCGATGGACCATGCTAGATAAACGCTTGCGATCAACACTGCACTGCATAAACCGATTGACCAGATTGCAACTATTCTCCGCCGTTGCAGGCCAAAAAGCACCCGTCGGCCTCCATCAGCCAACAATGCGCCCAGCCACATGCTCGCAGTCATCCAGTTGACAGCCAACGCCAGAATCAAACTAGCAAGCCAACCAAACCACATTCGCCGATCAAACATCACCGCCAACCGGCCGATTTGCCACCAAATCAATGTAGCCAACATAATCAGCAACGCATAGGTCTTTCCATCCTGCGAGAGAAGAATATGTGCAGGATGTACGGCCAGTACCAGCGCCATCATTATCGCTCGTCTGTGATCTGCGGTTCGCCGTCCAATCAAATAGAGCAGCGCAACTGTTAGTATGCCAGCAGCAGACGAAATCCAACGCACGCCCACAGCGTTTTCCCCGAAAAGGAACAAGGAGGCTCGGAGCAATAGATAATATGCCGGGGGTTGAGTGTCAATGGCAAGGCTGGCAATAACACGCTTCAGGGGTTGAATTGCCAGTCCAATATCATAGATTTCGTCGTACCATAGTGGTGTTGTGGCCAACCTGGCAAATCTTAATGCAGCCGCCAATGCTACTACCCACGCCGCTGCATGCCACTCGGCCTTCTTAAGACCTAGATCTTGTTCTCCGACATCTACACCAGCCGAAAATCGCACGGGAGATTGTCGCGTTCCCACAAATTGATTCCTCGATGAGATTGTCTCTCTTCCAACTGACTATGCTTCCAATTCGCATCAGGCATCTTGTGCGGTGCAAGCCAAGTCTGTCGGCCCACCTGTCCAATGGCAAATACAGAGTACGTTACCGCCTGACCACAGCCAACAACGAGCGAGGCTGCGTCACCACCACAGGAACCGAGGATACATTGTCCGATTTGTTGCTTTCGGCCACACTGTCGAATGGATCTACCACCACATATACCTGATGTGTTCCAGTAGGGACGTTGTCCCAAGTGACCGCCACTATCGCCGTGCTCGCACAGCCTTCCACGGCTGGCATCGTCTGATCCGTGCCGATCTGTCTTCCGCCTTGATTAGGATCACCATCGTAGAAGCGCACTAGCGTTGAAGCGGATGTGCCGATACTACCATTGTTGGCTACCTGCGCATACAGTGTGAGGGTGACTGGCCCACTAGAAGAAATGGGAGAGGTCGGATCGGTCCACAGTCTGACAGGTGCTAGGTTAACCATCGCGGAGAGTGAGGCAGTATGACCGGCAAAGTTGTCACCAAACACAGTGCGGGTCTTGCTGGTCGGATCAAACAGCCAGCCATTAAAGTTATTGTCCGTCAGGCTATACCAAGCCCAACGTTGCACCAGGTGATACCCATCGGCTGGGTAACCGAGGGTATTGGTCATTGTCAGCAGGTAGTCAAAAGTAGCATCCATGAAGGCATTAACTTGTTCGGATGGGAAACCATAATCAGGCGGCATTTGCACGCCGAACTCTGTGATAATGAGCGGCCGGTTTTGATAACCCTTGACCGCCATCCATTGCCTGAACCTTTGGATGTTCTGCTTAAAGATATCCAAGTTATTATTATCCTGGATTTCATACGACATTCCCACAGTCGCCGTGATCCCCGGCGGTATTTCCGCTCCCCAGCAGTCCTCAGGAAAAGCATCGCAGCTCCGCTCCCGCAGGATAAAAGCATGAATATTCCAAATCTCCACCGGCATCGGTTCCCCATACTGCGCTTCATAGTTATTCAGTACCATATCGAGGTACTGGAGACGCAAAGGAGTTGGCTGGACAATCCCCCCCGCCACTATCTGCGCTGTGGGGTCCACATTTTTGATCAGGTAATACAAATCGTGATAGGCCCTGGCATAGACGTGAGGTTCCAAATCATCTTGCCACCGTCGGCGGTCAGGCTCATTCCCAATGAGCCAGAGAGCGCCAGGGTTCGCAACAATGGTCGCCGAAAGAACGTCGCCATTGGGAGTATACGAGTAGGAATCAACGCCGGTTTGTTTAAGCCGAATCATTGGCACGTAAGCGATCCCTCCAGGCCGGGCAGGGTGCACGGTGGCACCCCAATCTATGTACCAGCCTATTCGTAGACTGTTCACCGGGTATGAAGCGATGTCACTCCCAGCCCCTACTCCAAACCGGCACAGCCGTGCCGAAGGCGGCGCATAATTATTCATAATGAGCGGAAGATAAAGAGTCTCTGTGAAGGTCTTGCCCGAAGCTAAAACGCGAGCAGACAGTGGTATGGCCTGCACCTGACCAGAAACCAGCCAGACGGTCAAACTCGACAATCCGCCGATGACCAGCACCATCAAGCCCAAGCGGGCAATGCGAGATGACAAGGTTGCCGTCAAGGTATCGCCTCCCCGTAAACGGGATTAGGGCCAACCGTCACACGGACGCGGCCATCCATCCGTCCATCGTCGCCATCGCTGACTTGTGTGACAAGCTCCCCATACATGCCGGTGACCTGGGCGCGAGAGAGTGGCAGGCTAACGGTTCGAGTCACTGCATCGTTAGACCAAAGCAAATATATGGGCCGGGCTCCTTGCATGGTGAACTGATATCCTTCTAGAGCAGTGCTCTCCAACTCACCCGAGGACAAGATTCGCTGGAAGGAAGCATGGCCGAGCTTTCTCTCCGCCGTTTGATAAGCAAAATAAGCCGGCTTGCGCTGCAAGTCCTGCGTTAACAGGCCAAAGGCTCCATAGGAACTCCCTGGGTCAATCCAGGTCCACCAAGTCATCGCGCTCAGATGCGAGGCTAGTGACTGTACGAACAACTCGACCACATAGCGAGATTGGATCTCGGGTGTACTCACATGAGTGGAAGAACTATCACTATGCCATCCAGCCTCAGTGCAAATCATCGGCTTATCCGCCACCCCGTATTGCCCAAGCTTGCTACGCAGATAATTCGCTTTTCCGATCAATCCGGATCCGTAAGAAGCCCAGTTTGGCGCGAACACGGGATAGTAGTGAAAGTTCATCACGTCAAAACACTGCCCGCCGCCGGCAGCCAACACGTCATCTAGAAATTCGCGAACAAAATGGCAGCCTTCATCCTCCCAACAATCATGCGATATTCCACCCAATATCACTTGCGCTCTCGGATTGGCGGCCTTGATCACAGGGTAAACTGCACACAGCATTCGGGCATACTCTGCTCCAAAATGCCCCCAATAACTGCCTCCATAACGGGCATATAGTTCATCTCCCGAATCCGGCTCATTGTAAAACTCCCAATAATCCACCACTGGGGAGCCGGGGGCATCCTGCCACCCATCACCATCGTACCGCTCTACCAACGTGCCCACAAACTCTGTGAACGCTCCAATGTCCACCTTATCAATAGGTCCATTGACATAGTTGGCGGCCCACGCCGGATTGCTCAGGATGGTGACGATCAGGTGCAGCCCGGACTGGGTGGCGCTGAGAATAGATGAATCGTACATGCTGAAATTATAGTTTTCCGGTACAGTATCAACCGGCTCCACAGCCGCCCAGGAAAGCGGCCATCGCACCCAATAGACACGTGCTGCCTGGGCCAGCGTAAGACCGGCCGATGGAGTGGTCAGATCATTGTACATCTGCACTCCAAAGGCGGTAGGAGCCGACGTGTAGTCTAAAAACACCGCGGGCAGGAACAGAGTATGGGTTGTCGAAGAGGTAGCCTGCACAGGAGAAGAAATCGCCTGGGGCGCCTCCGCCAGGGCATCCTCTCGGTGCAATGTTGAAGCAAGGATCCCCAGGCTTAGGAGCAGGCCTATCGCTAAACCGATGGAAATCAGCCCTCGGACAAGATGAGATGACAGCAAGTCTCTTCTAAGAATCATCCTCAGTTCCTCAAGATCAAAGGTAGATAAACGAAGCGAAAATAGGGTGGGCACCAACTGGCAATCTTTCTGCTGCCGTTCTCTGCGACCCATGCGCAGCCAGTCCCATCCACAGCCAGCCCTGACGGAGTGCTCCCCGCTGCCAGACCGAACTCGCGCATAATGCCAGTTTCCGGCTGCAATTGGCCGATCCTGTTGCCATCCCGCTCAGTGAACCAAATAAGCCCTTGAGCAATAGCAAGATCGTAGGGGACGCTGTTTGCAAAGGGCAAAGTATACCAGTCAGTTGTCTGCAACGTAGTTGGGAAGAAATGCCCAATCCGATTGCCGATGTGCTCTGTAAACCATGGATACCCATCCGCATCTACCTTGATTGCCCACGGTTGACTTCCGCCACCCATATCTTGCAGTGCGAATGCGTTCGTTGGGTTCCAGGCAGAAGGTAGAAAGTTGCCAATGCTATTCACGCCTGGAGCAGTGAACCAAATGCTGTCCGAATTCTGAACATAGATGTCCTGCAATTGCGCATTGGGGTAACTGGTCGGAGAAAGAAGATACTCTGCGAAGGTGTAATCCATTGTGCTTGTCACGACCAACTGACCCAGCTTGTTTCCATTCTGCTCAGTGAACCAAACTTGGGTCGGGCTACCTGGCACAACATCAATGCCGGTCGGATGGCTGCCGGATGTTGTAATAGTAAATTCATTCGTCGTTCCGGTCGCCGGGTCTAATCGCCCGATCTTGTTTCCCAGGTACTCGGTAAACCAGATCACCCCGTCGGCGTAAACAAGATCATAGGGCTGGCTGCCGCCAGTAGGGACCGTATAGGTGATGACCTGATACTCTGTAGTTGAAGTGACTATCAACCGGCCAATCATATTCTGGCTTGGCAAGGTAAACCAGACGTGTCCCGGCGACTCGACTACAACATAATGTGGGCTGCCAGGCACAGGATACTCCACCAATAGAGGCGGAACCGTATCGGCCACTATAGGAGTGGCCAATACAACCGTCAACGCCATTGCAAACAAAACAATTGCTATAAGGATCAAGTGTCTTTTCATCATCTGCCTCCTCTGCGCGAGTGGGAACGACCTTGTCTACTTGTTCATAACATATTCCCGCCAGGCCTCGCCCAGCGGCGTCATCTGAAACGTCTGCGGATCAAACAGATTCCCTGTCGGGTAGCCGGTATCCGCCAGGCTATACCAACACCAACGCTGCACCAGCCGATTCCCATCGGCTGGATACCCCAGCGCCGGGTCACTGGCAGAAAGGAAAAAGTCAAACGTCCCATACAGAAAGCGGCGCACGCGCTCTGGTCCGAACCCATAATCCGGCGGCATCGGAATGCCGTATTCAGACACAATCAACGGCTTGTTCTGTTGGCCGTGATCTCGCATCCACTGGCGGAACGCCCAGATTTGCGACTTGAAGATATCCAGGTTATCGTTGTCGTCTACTTTGCGCAGAACGCCCTGCGCGTCGGCGTCCGGCGGCAGTCCAGGCGGAATTTCCGCGCCCCACGCGCCCCGCTCTTCGCGCAAAATGAAATTGTGAACGTTCCACACATCTACTGGCATCGGTATGCCGTATAGCTGCTGGTAAGCTGCCAACACCGCATCCAGATAGCGCAAGCGCAGGGGCGTTGGTTGCAGAACACCTGCAATAGCAACCCTCGCCGTAGGGTCAGCCAGCTTGATCGCCTGGTAAGCCTGGTGATAAGCGGAAGCGTATTGTACCGGAGTAGCGTCATCTTGCCAAATGGTGCGATCCGGCTCATTGCCCACCAGCCACAACGAGCCGGGAACAGAGCGCGCGATAGCGGCAATGGTCTTGACGTCCGGACTCGGCACGCCCTGTTTGACGCGGATCATCTGCGCGTACTCGACTCCGTCCGGCCGGGGCGGTCTAGCATTCGTGCGCCAATCGAGATACCATCCCACACCAAGTTGATCCACAGCGTACTGGGTGATCGAGCCACTTGCCACGCCCACTCCAAAGCGAGCGCGCCCTCGCCACAGCGGGAGATTGACACCCGACGTCGCCGTCGGCTCTGGCGTCCTCGTCCGCCTCAAGGTAGTGACTGGCACCGGCGTGATACTTGGCGAGGTAGTAACAACGATCGGCTCACGTGTCGCTGCGGTCGTCGGCGTCGCACCGGAAAGAGTGGGGGGCTGTGCAGCCTCCGGTGGCACAGCCATACTCGTGGGCGCGGGCCTCGTCACAGCGATCACCACCAACGCCACGCCAGTCACGATCAAAGCCAGGCCACCAAGCCGTGTGGCTCGCGCTCTCAAACGCGCCATCTACGCCGACCCTCTTCCTGGACGCACGAACACCAGCACAGCCCCACCCACAATCAGAACCAGACCAATGCCCCACAGCAGCCAATTGCTGCCTGCCGGCGCTGCCGAAGCTGGCGCACTGACCGCAATCGTCGGCGCCGGCAACGAGGTCGCTGCCGTCACAGGCGTGCTGGTTGCCGGTAATGGAGCCACGGTTTGGGTTGGCGGCACGGCTGTATCGGTCGCCTGGGGAGATTCGGTTACCGTCGCCGTCATCGTGGCGCTGAGCGTTTGCGTCAAGACCGGCCCTGGCGTGACGCTTGCCAATGGCGTCCCAGACACTCGAGTCGGCGTAGCCGTGATGGTCGGCGGCACAGGCGTGGGCGTATCTTTCTCCTTCGGCGGAGAAACAGGCGTAGACTCTTTGGGTGTCTTAGTGGGGACCGTCTGCCGGTCCGGGCTTTGCTCAGGTGTCGCCCACACAGCGTCTATGGATGCCAACGCCACCACAATAATCCCCAATGTCAAGATGATCACAACACGACGAAATCCCATTGTGCACCTCCCATGTTTTCAATCACGAAAGCGCACCTCGATGTAGGTGTCTTGGGCCATGAGAAACTCGAACTGCAGCCTGCCCGCCTGCGTGGATGTCGGGCGTTGAGACGAGGAAATAACCTTTGCGCCGGGCGGCAGATTCACGGTCACGACCGTGGGAATAGCCAGCTTGCCGGACTGCTTCTGCAACCACAACGAGTATTGCCAGTCGCCGCCGACGCGCCGCACCACGCCAGCGGGCAAACCATACTTAAAATACGTCTGCCAATTCTTGCCCGGTTCCACGACGAGGAAGGATGCGAAAACAGACTTGCCCACTTCCGGCTCAAGCACTTGCGCCTGGTTATCTACGGCCTGTTGGCTCATAAAGTAGCTGGCGGGAATACTCTGCCGGCTGGCGTCCAACAACTGGCTTCCCTGCGGTGTGTAGACCCGCAAATAGTCCCAATAGCAGCGATCCATCATCTGCTCATAGACCGGGTCATAGCGGACTTCTGGTCGGCATGGGTAATTCGCGGTGCTAGTATGAGTGTAGATCAGCGTGAGTGTAGCTTGGGGAGGCGACCGGCGCAGGTCTGCCTCATAGGTGATTGCTTGCTGGACCCGCGCGTTAGCCTTATTGTATCCCACATTTGCGTCCACGACCATCAAGAAATCCCCAGAACTAGGCTGCAGCGCTCCGTCCCAGCCCGGCTCTGATAATAGCGCTTCTGTTTCCGGTTGCTGCAAGTAGACTAGCAAATGCTTCTCGTCCAGCAAACGTACGAGTGCTCGAGCCAGAGCGATCCAGTTCACTTGTCCGGCCTCTACCTGCTTCCAGGCAGCTTCTGCCAGCGGCCCCATGAAGGACTTGCGCTGCCCCCACCACTCGCCGGTCATATTCCCCTTCTCTGGCGCCCAGGCGCGACGGATGTAAGCGATAACGGTCTTGCCCGTCACCGACTCGCCCGCTCCCTCCACCGTCAGCGGCCCCAAGGCATCCACAAGCTCCTGCAACGCCTGCTGGTCTAATGCGATTGCGCCATCCACCGAGACGGGGTGACCAGGACGGTAGAGAGAGATAGCCTGTCGAGCTGCCGTTGGAAAATCAGGCGACCAGTTACTATCCCGAAAAACCCAGAGGTCAATCCCCATGTAACGCCGCAGAGGCTCAGGAGGATCAGGGTAAGGTTGGGAAAAGTCGTCCACGGCGTAACTGTCGCGGAAGGCCATACTCACTAGCCTGCCTGCTTCTAGTTGCACTTCACCAACACCCGTAATGAACCCCCCCGTGGGTCGCAGTTCGTCTTCGTTCTGCGCCAGGATCAGATATGTGCGTGGCCCGTTTTGGCCTAATGCTTCCGGCGCAGCCAGCGCCACACCCACGCCCACTTGCGCTAACGGCAAAAGGGCATCAAGTTTTTGCATTTGACCAGCCAGCCGACCTGACAGCCGCTCGGTCTGGATGGACGCCCTGGCAACGGCAGCACGCTCAAGCGCGGCCCGCGCCCGTTCGATCTGCGGCCGGGCCGCAACCAACTGAGCCAGCGCCTTTTGCGTCATCGGCGCATCGCTCGCCTGGCCTGGCTTGTCCAGCAGCGGCGCGAAGCCTTGCCACAACTCTACGCCGGCCTCAGTCAGCCCGTCGGCCATGTCCAGCAACGCCGGCACGGCTTGCGCATCGCCCCCTACCCCCGGCAGCCAAGCCAGGCGGGGCGCGAGCCACACCAACGGTCCTAGGTCCGCGCGCAACGACCGCACGTCCGCGCGCGCCCCCATCACCAACGCGCCCACCGCAGCCGGGTCAATGTGCGTTGCACCGCCTCGCGCCATCGCTTGCGCTTGCGCCATGCGGGATTGAAGCGAGCGCATGGTCGCCGTAGCCTGCCACGCCTTTAGCCCCAGCAACACCACACCGCCCACCACCAACACCAGCCCGATAATGCGGCGATGTTCATCTATCCAATGCATCACTTTCGGTCTCAATGACACTCCAAGCTCGTAGAACTCACCTGACACATTGGCCGCTCCGATGCAGTCAATATCGCCAGCGGATCAGTAGCTGCGACAAGATCGCGCAAGCCAGTCTCGTGCGCGACAACCGTCCGATACCAGGACATGGCCAGCAAGTCACGATCCACCACCGTCACGTCCGGGCGCTGCCCACGCGCATAGTGAAAATACCACAACGTGAACGTGTGCCGGTCTTGCGCGGTCAGCAGAACCGCGTTGGGCGGAGCCTGTTCCAAAATCGTCTGGCCGAATATCACCGCTGCTCGATCCGTGTGAACATCCACCGCCGACCAGCCCAGCAGCAACTCGGCCAGCGGCAACGCGAGCGCCACGACCAATTGTAGAACAAGATGCCATTTTGCCCTACCAAGCACCTCTGCCAACCCCACACCCAGCCACACAGCGCCGACAACAAGCGCCGGGACGAGATAGACATAGGAATCCGTCGTGTTGTAGCCGACGGCAAAAACACTCCAGCCGGCAAACATCGCCAGCATCGCAAGAGCCAGCCCTCGCTGGAGCTTGAACAACTGCCAAAATCCCCACACGGCGAACAGCGCGCCGACTGGCGTGAACTGCCGCGCGAGCAGCGAGGCCCAGGCAACCAGCCGCGCCCCCAGCGAAGATAACGGCAGCGCAAAAGCATATCCGTGATAAAGCTGCGCCGAGACCAACCACCAGAAACCGTTCAGCGTCGAAGCATCGCCCCAGTTCACCGGCGCGCCACTGCGAGCGCGAATCGGCAGAACGACAAACACCGACAGCCCCGCCAGGAAACCCAAGCCAGCCCTGGTCCAACTTTGTCCACGCCGTCCCAACACCAAGGGAGTCAGCAGGCCGAACAAAATCAACAGAGGCTGCGCGCCTAACGCCAGGCCCATCGCCGCGCCCCACACCGCCGCGCGGTAGGGGCAATCCCTTGTGGTCGCCCCCCCAAAAAATACCAGCAGCGCAGCGAACAGCGCGCCCAGCGCATACACTTCGGCAATGACAGCCTGCGACCATAAGAGCGGCGAAAATGCCAGTGCCAGTCCCGCCCCCCCTCCAGCAACATTTGCCATGTGCGGCGAATACCTGGCAAGCTCCGCCATTCGAGCAACGGTCAACGCCGTCAACCCGGCTGCGCCCGCCGCTGCAAACGCCGAAAATAGATTCAGCCGCCAGGCCAGATTCCCCAGCGGCAACCTCGCCCAGGGCGTTGCCAACAACAAGTAGGTCGGATAGCCCGGCGGGTGCGGGACGCCGCCTGTAGCCACCGCCGCGATCAGATCGCCGCCGTCGCCGCCATCGTGCGCCCAGGTAATGTCTGGCGCGAGTGTGAGCATATACCCGGACACGGCCACTAACATCACTAGCCCGCCGACTGCCGCTTGTCTCCGCCAACTCACTCAGGCCCCCTGGTCGATTACGCGCGCTACACCTCAACTGGGCGGTGGCGACGCAAACTGTGAACCAGCAGGCCGAGGGCCAACGCTCCCGCCTGCACAATCGCACGCAGTGTGTGAATCGGCAACGCGATGAGCGCCGCTAATCGGTCACGCCGCCACGTTCGAATAGCAAATGGCAACGTAGTTGCCACAAGCGCCAAGCCAGCTAGTAACGTCACCATCAACAAGCGCACATCGGCCAGCGCCGCCAAAACACCCAGACTACCTAGCACCACCAGCGCAAACTGGGTTTTGAGAATCGGGTCGGTGTGTGTATCGCCTTTGATCTTGCCAGGATGCCAGCGGTAGACCAGCGCGCGCCAAAAGCCATAACGCGCCTTTCTGCGCATATAACTCGCCAGGCTGGTCACGTGAATGTGCCAGACTTGCGCTTCCGGCGCAAAGCATAAACGTGCACCTTGCTCGGCCAAACGAAATGAGAGTTCCACATCTTCAACCGACGCCAGCGGAAATGTCTCGTCAAAGCCACCTGCTCGCACGAACAGGTCACGCCGGTAAGCTGCTGAATAGGTATCAATAAAATCAATCGTGGCGCATTGGCGCATACGGCTGTATTTGTCCTCAAACTCAGCCTGCGTTAGCCGCGCAATCGGCTCACGCTGGCGCGTGCGATATGTGCCCTTTGCGCCGGACACGTCCGGGTCGGCGAACGGCGCGCTCATCTGCTCGATCCAATCCGGCGCAGGCTCGCAGTCTGCATCGGTGAACAAAATCAGATCGCCCCGCGCCGCCGCCACGCCGTGATTGCGCGCCGCCGCCGGGCCTTGATTGGATTGGCGAATCACCTGTGCACCGGCGGCCTCTGCAATCACTGCCGTCTCATCGGTCGAGCCGTCGTCTACCACGATGATTTCGTACTCGCCGCGCGGGATGCTCTGCTGGGTCAGCGCGCGCACACAATTACCAATCATCTTAGCGGCATTGTAGGCAGGAATGACCACCGAGATCATTGCGAGGTTTCTCCTGGTTGCGGCGACTCGACACTCACGGGCACCGGCTTGGGCCTCAAGCTCAAGATCAACAACCCCAAGACGGTGGGTGGAACAAAAACCGTCAGGTGCAGCAACGCGCCATAAGCCAGCGCCGTGCTGGCCGAAACGCCGAACGCCGTCAACGTCAGCACGGTGATGCCGTGAAAGATGCCGACCTTGCCCGGCAGCGACGGAGGCACCACGCCGAGGTAGAGCACGACCATCAGCAGCAGGCCCACATAAGCCGGCAGGTGAATGTCCATCGCGGCGAACAGCACATAGTTGGTACTGGCCGCCAAAACGTATGCCAGGCCCGACCACAGCCAAGCAATCAGGCTGGCGCGACCGTTGCGGAACACTTGCAGGCCATTCACGCCAGAGCGTCCCAGACTCGAAAGCCGCTCACCCACCGGCAATCGTCGCAGCAGAGGATACAACCGCTCCAACAATCGCTCGCCGAACCAGGCCGCCACCACCACCGCCAGCAGCGCCACAACAGCCGTGACCGTCAACACGAGCGTGGAGCTTTCGACCCACGGTACGAGGTACAGCCACGGGATGGTAATGAGCGCGCACAGTGCCAGCATTACCATGTCCATCGCTTTTTCGGCCACCACCGAGCCGAGCACTGTGGCCTTGCTGACCTGACCATGCTCGCCCAGATGATAAGCACGGCCCAAGTCGCCCGCGCGCGCCGGGATGAGCGTGTTGAGCATCTGGCCCACCAGCAGCGCCGCGAGCAAATCGCGCAGCCGCAACCGCTCGTGTTCCGGGTAAAGCAGCCAGCGCCAGCGCGCGGCCTTGGCGACCGTCGTCAGCAAAACAGTGAACAGCCCCAACAAGACGAACGCAAGCCGAGCGCTACGAATGGCCTTCCAAACTTCGGGCCAGCTCACACCGCGCACGGCAAACGCCAGCGCGATCACACTCAAGAGAATGCCCGCTACCCACAGCCACACCGGCGCACGTTGCGTCTTGCCATTTGAGGTCAAAGACATTTTGCCGCTCTTCTCTTCCACGAAGAACACCGAGGACCCAAAAACATCCACTAAAAATCTTTGTGTTCCTTCGTGGAGAAAACCAAACGCGCCCGCCAAACTTCTACCGCTGCCATCACCGCCAGCACTCCCCACAGGGCCCGCTCCCACCAACGCCCGCCCGAAAGCGCCACGCCCACACAAAACAACGTCAGGCTGCCCCAGAACAGGCGACGCACAGCGGCTTGCCTCCACACGTCACGCAATCGGTAGCGGGTCTCCCGTGACCGATAGGCAACACTCCAGTCCGCATAAGTGAAAACGGCCAGACTGACAGCCAACCCCAGCAGCCACAAGCCGTTGGTAGCCACGCCAAGCCAATCAATCATGATGAACCAGATCACGAGTTGGCATTGCGTGATTGAATTGATCCTGCTCAGCCAACAAGAACGTGGCTACCGCCAGACCCAAAAGCGCCCACCAGAAAACGCTCGGCTTGGCTCCCAATAGGACCGCATCACTCAGCCCAAACACGGCATGGGAGGTCAACCCTACCAACAAGCCCAGAGCCACCGTGCGACGGAACGGGTCCTGATCTCTGCGCCATACCGTTATCTGCGTCCACACGACGGCCAGGTAAATTGCCAGAAATGCCACCAGGCCTGGCAAGCCCAGGTCCACGGCCACCTGTAAGAATTCGTCGTGGGCATGGGAAATCATCACGTCCGGGCTGATCAGGAAGAGCGGATACAACACCGGAATCACATAGCCGAATGTCCCCATCCCCATCCCAGTGAAAGGGAAATCTTGAATAGCGTACAGTGCGCGTGACCACACCTCGACGCGCCCACTGAGAGTTTCGACGCCGAGGCGCTGCGCCGTGGCCGAACCTACGCCGACCATGATATCGCCGATCTTGCCCGGCCCAATGACGACCAGCCCGATGACAGCCGCAATCACCGCCAGGCCCACCAGAACCTTGCCCAGCCTGCCAGTCATGGCAACGAGAAACAAAACCCCCACGCCCAGGCCAATAAAGCCGCCACGCGACTGTGTGAGCAAAAGGACTCCCAGGCAGCCCAGGACACCCACAAATGTCACCTGCGCCAATCGGGTTCGATTCAGCCGTCCGGCGCGTGCATGCCACAGCCACACTGCCAGAGTCATTCCAAGTGGAATGAACCACAGTAGCGCACCGGCGACTATATTGGGATTCAGGCCTTCCGGGTTCTGTGAAATTCCGCGCACCACATGCGGCAAAAGGCTGACCAGCTTTCCCAGGACGGGCAGCTTATACTCCGCCTGCATCCCCATCACCGCCAAGCCGGCCAAGCCCGCCCCAGTTGTCAGGTAGATCGCACTGGCCCACCTCAATGCTACTGGTGATTGAACAACTTCGACAACAGCATAATAAACCGCTACCCCCAAAATGACAATAGTGATTCTGGGCAAGCTAATCACGATAGAGTACGTGGCATACAAACTGACCAGCACCATCAACAACAGCAACGCAATAGCCCAGTCCAACGGGGTACGCCGGATGAAACGACTGCGTGTGATTTTGCGCGCCGTCCAAATCAGCGGAATTCCCAAGAGGGCCAATGACCGTCCAGCACTAGGAAAAATCAAAAAAGGGGCAAGGATCACCAGAATCAGCAACTCTAGTCTGGCAATCCATAGAGCAACATGTTTTATCATACGGCATTCTTGGTCAACAGAATCGTCAGATCGACATCAAATCAGGCGAAACAACGGAGAAATTATACCACACCTTCAACGGCGCACACTCTCCCCGCTTGACGGTTCGGCGCAAAGCTGGTATCTTTGCCACTCATTGCTAGATTACTCTACCTGAGAGGATTACGTGAGTCGAATTGCTTACTTGGACGGAACGCCAAATCAACAACGCAACAGCCTGCGCCGCGCGATTGCCGAAGTCCTGCGCCGGATGAGCGCCAAGCCGGGGCTGGACGCGGAGGCCAAAGACATGGTGGCTTTCATCGTCATTTCGCTGCGCGGCATCGCCACCTCGGTGGACAAGTCCGCCTCAGCCTGGGAAAAGCGTGATTACTATCTCAAGGCCGATGCTTTCCGGCGCGATTGGGAGTGGGTTGAACCGGCTGCTAACCGGCTGCACGCGGCCCTCAGCGAGGAACGCTGGGCCGACCTGCCACTGGAACTGGCTCAACTGGCGCCTCAGTTTGCCGATGTTCGCGTGACCCAACTCACTCGCCCGGTCACGCTCTGGCAAGGTTGCTACAAGCGCCTGCTGCAATCCCGCTAGCTTCCCTTCATGTCCGCCCGCACTCGCGCGCAGTTGGCGACAACTCTGAACGCTGATATACTAATGCAGCACAGGAGCCACTCCATGAGTGAATCCATCCGCGTCGTGTTGGCCGACGATCACGCCGTCGTCCGCAAGGGCATCCGCGAGTTTCTGGAAGAAGCCGGCGATATGGCCGTGGTCGCCGAGGCCGCCGATGGCGGCGCCGCGCTCGACGCGATTCGCGCTCACCGTCCCGACGTAGCCGTGTTGGATATCCAGATGCCGCGCCGCACGGGGATCGAGGTCACGCGCGTGGTGCGCGACGAGCGGCTGCCCGTGGGCGTGCTCGTGCTGACCGCTTACGACGACGACCCTTACGTGCAGGCTGTCCTGGAAGCCGGAGCGAACGGCTATGTGCTCAAGAACGCTTCCAGCGAAGAAATCGTCCACGCCGTTCACACCGTCCACGAAGGCCAGATGGCGCTCGACCCGGTCATCGCGCGTAAAATCGTCTCGCGTTGGATGAGCGCGGGCCAAGCGCCGCAGCAGCCAACCGAGCCGTGCCCCAGTCCGCGTGAGATGGATGCCTTGAAGCTCATCACACATGGCTACACCAACAAAGCGATTGGCGCGCAGCTCAAGATCAGCGAACGGGCCGTGCAGGGTCACATCGCCAGCCTGTTCGCCAAGCTCGGCGTGAATTCCTGCACCGAACTTGTCGTCCACGCGGCGCAACTGGGCTGGGTGAGCCTGGAAAGGACGAATGACGAATGACGAATGTCGAGTGTCGAATAAACGCACGTAGATACGTCGTTCTGTTCCTTATGCTTGTCACCGCCATATCGGGCTGCGCGCGCGTCGGCCCAACGGGTGCGCCGCCACCCATCACTCCGGCCCAAATTGCCCCTACGGCAATCCCAAGCCAAAGCCCAACGCCGGCCTTGGTCACTCCAACTGCAACCGCTTCACCGGTCACATCTCCGCCGGCAACAGCGGCAGCGCCCACGCCGATTGAGTCTGAACCATTGCCCACCCTCATCACCGACATTGACCTGGGCATGCGCTTCGAGCAGCCGCTTGAGCACGCCGTCGCGCTCGACGTGGACAGGGGCCGCCTGTTTGTCAGCGCGCCGCCCAATAGGACGCTCGTCATCTCGACCGAGGACTGGCGCATCACAGACACGCTCCCACTCGGCGGCGGGGTGGCCGTGGATCGCACGCACGAGCGGTTGTTTATCGGCGCGCCCAGCGGCGTGTCTGTGTTCGACCTTGACGGGCTGCGACCGATAGGCACTATTCCTATCACCGCCGACCTGTTTGGCAGCACGCCCATCCCTGACGAAAGCGCCGACAAGTTGTTTGTGGTCTACAATGGCGTGTACGTCGCCTACCCGACGGCGCTGGCAATCATGGAACGCATCTCCGGCACGTTTCCCATTTCGCCCGGTCTGACGATGAGCCCTTACGCTGCCGACGCTGCGTTCGACGCGCAAAATCGCCGGCTGTACATCAGCCTCAACAACGGCATCCCCGGCTCCAACAACGGCAACACGCTGATGGTCTATGACCTCAAATCGTCGGCGATGGTTTACCGGGATAATGAGCGCAGCGTCGTTTCACTGGCCGCCGATGAAAGCAGCGGACGGTTGTTCGTCGCGCGCAGCCGGATGAATTTCTCTTCATTCAGCATCTTGGCGACCGAAGGAAGCGGGATCAAGCCGACGCTGCGCGTCAACGGCATCAGCGGCTCGGTGAAGGGAGACACACAGCGCAAGCGGGTCTACCTCGCAGATGTTTCAAGTCCACGCTTGCTCGTGCTCGATGCGACGACTGGCGCGCTCATCGCCGATGTGCCGCTGCCGCGCGCCTGCACGCTCGCCGCGTTTGTCGCAGAAGCCGACCGACTGTACTTGCTCTCGCCTGATGGGCACTTGCTGGTGATGCGGGGGCACGGCGCAGCCGCCCCTGCCCAACAAGCCATTGAGCCGACCGGCGTGGTGACCGGTAGCGTGGCGTGGATCGCGCCCTCGCCCGACTTTGTGCGCGACCCACCTGCCGGCGTGTTGTTCGCCGCGTGGACCGAAGAAGGCACACTATCCGGCAGGCCGGCCGGCGCGCTCGCAGGACGACTGTTCGCCAGCGCCGATGGCGGCGCGACATGGAGCCGCGTTTTAGGCGGCCTTCCGCCTTACCTGTTCGTCAACGCGCTGGCATTCTCGCCCGATTTTGTGCGAGACCAAGTTATGTTCGCCTCGCTCCTTTCGCCCAGTGGGAACGGCGGCGGCATTTACATTTCCAAAGACGCGGGCCGCTCGTGGCGTCCGACGACGCAAGGGTTGGGCGATTGGATCGTGTCCGAAATCGCCGTCGCGCCGGGCTTTCCATTCAACGGCACAGTGTTCGCGCTGACCTGGCAAAGCGGGTTGTTCCGCTCGACCGACGGCGGCGCGACATGGACACGCACCGGTTACCAAGCCAGTCCTCCCGTGGGGATGAACACGCGGACGCTTGTCATCTCACCCGATTTTGTCAACGACAACACGCTGGTCGTGAGCACCGGCGAAAGCACATCCATCTCACGCGACGGCGGCGAAAACTGGTGGCCGCTCGTGGAAAACCGCGCCACGTCGCTCGCCCTTTCGCCCGACCGCAAGCTCTTGAGCAGCTTTAACGATGTGGGCGTGCTCCGTTCCGACGACGGCGGCACGACGTGGCTGGCCGCCTCGCGTGGGCTGCGCTTTGACGTGGGCAGCCGCGTGGCGCTGGCGCTTTCGCCGGACTTTTCGCGCGACCGGACCGCCTTCGCGCTCGTCCAATCTTACGAACGCTCGGCAGTGTATCGCACAGCGGATGGCGGCACGACCTGGCAAGTCGAAGTCTCTGGCCTGGCGGGCAAAGCGCAAGTCACGGCGCTGACCGTCTCGCCCAACTTTGCGCGTGATGGATTGATCTTGGCCGGTCTGGACAGCGGGCAATTGCGCGCCGTCAAAGCGAGCGACCTCAAATGGTCAAACGCACCTGCTGCGTTGGACAAGCTCAACGTGGAGGCCATCGCCGTCTCGCCGGACTATGCCAATGATCGGACAGTGTTCATCGGCGGCGGGCGCACGGGGCTGTTCGTCTCGACCAATGGCGGCAAGACCTGGCAGGAAACCAACTTTCCCGCGCGTGATACCGGCGTGGGCCATCTCAGCATCGCGCTTTCGCCGGACTATGCCAATGACAAGATGGTGTTCGCCTCGGCGGGCGGCCAGGTGTTCCGCTCCGACGACGGCGGCGCAAACTGGCAAATCCTCTCTTCTGGGCTGGGCAGCTTTTTCCCGGCGCTCTCGCTTGCCGTGTCGCCGCAATTTGCGGACGACCATACTGCTCTCATCGGTGGAGGCTTTCGCGCGCCGCGCGTCATGCGCTCCACCGACGCCGGTCAGACGTGGAGCGCCACAAACGGCCTCCTGCAAAATAACGGCGTGCCGGTGATGGCGTTCGTGCCGGGCAACGGGCGTGTGGCGTATGCTTGGGCCGACCAATCCGGGCTATATCGCAGCGGTGACAGTGGTGCGACGTGGACGCGCGTGTTCAGTCCGACGGAAACAACCGACGCTTCCGGTTGGGTCATCCAGTCACTCGGCATCTCGCCGGATTTTGTGCGCGACCGGTTGATGTTCGCGGGCTTTGTCGGCCCGCAGAATTTCCGGCGATCAGCCGATGGCGGCGCGACGTGGCATCCTTCGGACATCGGACTGACGCCCGGTTTGCTCTGGGGCAGCGCGTTGGCCGTCTGGCCGGATGCTTCCATGCGCGACCGGCTGCTCTGGCTCGGCACGGATAAGGGCGTGTTCCGCTCCGATGATGGCGGCGTCACATGGAAAGCGTCGAGCGCGGGACTGCCGCAGGCGGGCGTGCTGGCGCTGGCGCTTTCACCCAACTTTGCCGACGACCACACGATCTTGGCAGGATTGGTTGATCGAGGGCTGTATGGTTCCTCGGATGGCGGGGCAAACTGGAAACCGTCGAGGTGAGGCACAACACGCAATCCAAAATCAGCAATACCAAAGGAGGTATCGTGACACAGTTCGCATTCTTCAAGGGTCAGATCGTTCCGATCGAGGACGCCAAAATCAGCATTATGACCCACGCCTTCAACTACGGCACCGGCTGCTTTGAAGGCATCCGGGCGTATTGGAACGAGGACGAGGAACAGCTTTATATCTTCAAGTTGGTCGAGCACTATGAACGCTTCCTCCGCTCGAGCCGCATCCTGTTGATGAATCTGCCCTTTTCCGCCGAGCGCCTGGCCGAAATCACCGTCGAGCTGGTGCGCAAGGAAGGCTACCGTGAAGACACTTATATCCGCCCGTTGGCCTACAAGTCCGACGAGCTTATCGGCGTGCGGCTGCACAACCTGCACGACGAGGTCGCCATCTTTGCCACGCCGTTCGGGCGCTACATCGAAAGCGAAGAGGGCGCGCGCGCGGGCGTGTCGTCGTGGCGGCGGATTGAGGATAACAGCGTGCCGGCCCGCTCCAAGATTACCGGCGCGTACATCAACTCGGCGCTCGCCAAGACCGAAGCCGCGCTCAACGGCTTTGACGAGGCCATCGTCCTGACCGAGGACGGCCACGTGTCAGAAGGCAGCGCGGAAAATCTCTTTATCGTGCGCGACCGCGTGCTGATCACGCCGCCTGTGACCGACAACATCCTCGAAGGCATCACGCGCAAGGTCATCATCGAACTGGCTCGCCAGGAGTTGGGTCTGGAGGTCATGGAACGCAGCATTGACCGCACGGAATTGTACGTGGCCGACGAAGTATTCTTTTGCGGGACCGGCGTGCAGGTGGTAGCCGTGGCGCAGATTGACCATCGCACCATCGGCACAGGACAGATCGGCCCGATCGTCAAGGCGCTGCGCGACCTGTACTTTCAAGTTGTGCGCGGCCAGGCATCCAAATATCGCGCTTGGTGCACGCCGGTATACGCCGTCTGACGCAATCCACCAAGTAAGGTATAATGGCGCAGAAATCAGAGGTCATAGTCGGAGATCGGAAGTCAGATCCATCCTCTGCTGTCCGACCTTCGACATCCGGCTTCCGACCTTTGGCGTTCTGGAGAATCTCTGAATGGAATGTGGCATTGATCGCCGCCTGGGAAACCGGCTCGGCATCTTTTTCATCGTCTGGCTGGCGCTCCTGGACGCGTTCCTGGTGTGGACCGCCACCCAACTGCCCATCTCGATCATCACGTTCATCGTGGCACTGATCGCGCTGATCACGGTGCCGATCATTGCGTTCCTGGTTTACTGGCTCATCGGCCTGAACCGCTCCGCATACTTGATGGATCGCAACGCGCTGACCATCCGATGGGGCGCAGTGCAACAGATTATCCCCATGGCGTCCATCCGCCAACTGCTGCACGGCTCGGAAATCACCGAACACGTGCGGCGCTTCCAGGGCGGGCGTTGGCCCGGTCACTGGGTGGGCCAAGGCGAAGTGAAAGGGATCGGGCCGATGCTCTTTTACGCCGCCGGCGGATTCGACCAGCAATTGGTCATCGTCACGCCGGGGGTGGCGTATGCCATCGCGCCGGCAGACATGGCCGGCTTTGTGGAAGCTTTTGACCAGCGCCAAAAGATGGGGCCGACTCAGGAAGTGATCCAAGGCTCGATCCGACCCGAGATATTCGATTGGCCGCTGTGGACCGATTGGCTGGCGATGGGGCTGGTGGGTATAGCGGGCCTGGTCTGCCTGCTGCTGTTTGGCTATACCTGCTGGCGGTTCCCGGAACTGGCCCCGCGCGTGGCGCTGCACTTTGACGCGCTCGGCACGCCCGACCTCTTTGCGCCTCGCAGCCAGGTGTTCCTGCTGCCGGTTATTGGCTTGCTGTCGCTTGGCGCGAATGTCGTCATCGGCCTGCCAATGTACCTGCGCGACCGCGTGGGCGCGTACCTGGTGTGGAGTGGCGCGCTCGTCGTCCAGGTGTTAGCGTGGATTGCCGCACTGGGCATTCTGGCGTAGGGGCGATCCTTTTCACCCTTGCGAAGGTTTTCGCTGATTTTTGCGCGTTGCAGCAACGCCGAGTTTCGAGTAAACCTTCGCAAAGGTGAGAGTGGTGATGATTTGCCCTTTATCTCTATTCTGTGGTAAACTTTTCCTATCTTGAAAACGGACTCGACCTATGACTAAACGCAGTGAAGCCTCCACAGCCGAGAGCAAATCCAATCCGGCCCGGCAAGATTCCGGAAAACACAAGGCGCTCGAAACAACCCTCGCCGGTTTGTCCAAGCGATTCGGCGAAGGCGCGATCATGCGATTGGGAGAAGCGACGCACATGCAAGTCGAAGTCGTTCCGACCGGCTCCATCGCGCTCGACTTGGCGCTGGGCGTGGGCGGCATCCCGCGCGGACGCATCACCGAAATCTATGGCCCCGAATCCGCCGGCAAGACGACCTTGTGCCAGCACATCATCGCCGAAGCGCAGCGCCGGGGCGGCACGTGCGCCTTCATTGACATGGAGCACGCGCTCGATCCCACCTATGCCCGGTGCTGCGGCGTGAACATTGACGACCTGTACATCGCCCAGCCCGACACAGGCGAGCAAGCCTTAGAGATCGCCGAAGCCCTCATCCGCTCCGGCGCGCTGGACGTGCTGGTGGTGGACTCAGTCGCCGCGCTCGTCCCGCGCGCCGAGATCGAAGGCGAGATGGGCGACGCGCACATGGGCCTGCAGGCGCGGCTGATGAGCCAGGCGCTGCGCAAGCTGTCCGGCGCGATCAAGCAGTCCAACACGGCCATGATCTTTACCAACCAACTGCGGATGAAGATCGGCGTCATGTTCGGCAATCCGGAGACGACCACGGGCGGGCTTGCATTAAAGTTCTACTCGTCGGTGCGGCTGGACATCCGCCGGATACAGAGCATCAAAGACGAAGGGCAGGTTATCGGCAATCGCACCAAAGTGCGCGTGACCAAGAACAAGGTCGCGCCGCCATTCCGCGAGGCCGAGTTCGACATCATGTACAACGAAGGCATCAGCAAAGCGGGCGACGTGCTGGACATTGCCACCGAGTTGGAGATTGTGACCAAGCGCGGCGCGTTCTTTTCGTTCGGAGACACGCGGCTGGGTCAAGGGCGCGAGAACGCCAAGGATTTCTTGAAGGGGAACCCTGATCTCTTGGCGCAAATCGAAGCGCAAATCCGCGCCAATGCGGCGGCCGCCGCTGGGCGCACCAAGTTGGGCAGCAGTGGGGCGGTCGAAGAGGCCGCCCAGGAAGAAGACAGCGAAACAGAAGAGTGATTCTAACACGCCCGGCCACGTCTTGAGATGTCGCCGGGCGACCGCCATACAGCACAGAGTTGATCGAAGCTACAGCCGGCTGCTCGCCGCCGCACATTCATTATTTATTCTTTTTTTATTGAGCGGCGCCGAGAGCCGATATAGGATGACAAGTCGTTGGGTGCATTTCCGGGCGTGTAGCCCGGAGATTGAGACGATGGGCAGAGAGTTGTTCCCGCAGCGTTTCGCAAGTGTTCCAATCGGTTTAGGTTTCGGGTGGGAAGCAAGAAACCACCGTCGGCCATTCAGATCACGGGCGCGCCGTTGGAGCCTGTGAGATGCAAGCGGCTACCTGAACGCTAAGGGCGCACCTGAGTCGTATCGCAACGATAAGTTTCCGGCGCGCGCCGCCGGAGCGATCAATCTACTGGCTGGCAGCTGGGAGCTGTGGCGGTTACACGTCACAGCTCTTTTTTGTCCGCAAATCTATGCGAATAAACACTAACGAAAATTAGTGGACATTCGTGTGACTCGCGGAAAAAGAAATCACAGTGGCTGGAACTATTACCGCGCTCACGGTTCAGAAAAAGAACAGAGATCGCGTCAATGTTTATCTGGACGGGCGCTTTGCCTTTGGGCTGGCGGCCATCGAAGCCGCCCGACTGCGGCGCGGGCAGACGCTTTCAGATGACGAGATCGCGGCGCTGCAAAACCGCGACGAAGTGCAAAAGGCGCACGAAAGCGCGCTGCGCTACCTGGATTACCGCCCGCGCAGCACGGACGAAATCCGCCGCCATTTGATGAAAAGCAAAGACGTCGCGCCGGAAGTGATGGATGAGGTTGTCGAGCGGCTGACGAGCGTGGGGCTGTTGGACGACCGGGCGTTTGCGCGTTACTGGCTGGAAAATCGCAGCGACTTTTCTCCGCGCGGGGAGCGCGCCCTGCGCCTGGAATTGCGGCAAAAGGGCGTCCCCGGCGACATCATTGCCGAGGTCTTGTCCGAAAGCCACAACGAAGACGAGGCCGCCTATCGCGCGGCCATGGCTCAAGCGCGCAAAGTCCGCACAACCGATCCGGTCGAGTTCCGGCGCAAGATGGAAGCGCACCTGGCGCGGCGCGGCTTTTCTTATGACACAGCGCGCGAAGCCGTTGCTCGCGCGTGGAGTGAATTACAACCATCTGAAGAAAAAGAGGAATCGGGTGAAAGTGAGGGCTAGACGAGTATGGAACCGTTGTTAACTGTCATCATAGCACTGGTCGCCGCCACCATCGGCGGCACGGTGGGATATTTTTTCAAGCAATATCAGGCTGAGCAAGCGGCCAAAGTCATGCGCGTCGAGCAGGCACGTGTCATTGAGGAAGCGCAGACCAAGGCCAAAGAAACGGTGCTGACCGCCAGAGACGAGGCGCTCAAGCTCCACGACGAAATCGAAGCCGAAGCCAAGCGCCATCGCATCGAGTGGCAGCGTGAAGAGGAGCGCGTCGCCAAGCGGCGCGAAGAGTACGAGCAAAAGCTCGAACGCCTGGAGCAGCGCGAGCGCAGGATCAACCAGCGCCAGAGCGAACTGGACAAGCGCGTCAACAGCCTGGAAAAGATCGAGCAGCAGCGCATGGCAGAGCTTTCGCGCGTGGCTGAAATGTCCCGCGAAGACGCCAAAAAGCTGCTGGTGGAAAGTGTGGAAACAGAGGCGCGTGAAGACATGGCGCGCAAGATCCGCCAGGTGGAAGCGGAAGCCAAAGAGGAAGCCGAAAAACGGGCGCGAGAGATCATCACGCTCGCCGTGCAGCGCGTCGCTTCCGATCAGGTGTCCGAGATTGCCGTCTCCACCGTGGCGCTGCCCACCGACGAAATGAAGGGTCGCATCATCGGGCGCGCCGGGCGCAACATCCGCGCCATTGAAAAGGCCACCGGCGTAGACATTGTGGTGGACGACACGCCGGAAGCCGTGACGATCTCTTCGTTCGACCCGGTGCGGCGCGAGGTGGCGCGCGTGGCGCTCTCCAAACTCATTCTGGACGGGCGCATCCACCCGGGGCGCATCGAAAAGCTGGTCGAAGACGCGCGCGCCGAAGTGAACCAAACCATCAAGGAAGAAGGCGAGCGCGCGGTGTTGGAAGCTGGCGTGCCGGGTCTGCACCCCGAGATCATCAAGCTGCTGGGAAGACTAAAATTCAGAACCAGCTACGGCCAGAACCAGCACGCGCACTCCATCGAAACCGCACGGCTGGCGGGCATCCTGGCCGCCGAGTTGGGCGCGGATGTCAAAGCAGCCAAGATGGGCGGCCTATTGCACGACCTGGGCAAAGCGATTGATCGCGAGGTCGAAGGGACGCACGCCCAACTGGGCGCCGACCTCGCAAAACGCTACGGCGTGCCGGACAAAGTGGTCAACATCATCCGCAGCCATCACCACGAGGAAGACCAGACTTCGCTGGAGGCCATCATCGTCGAATCCGCCGACGCCATCTCTGGCGCGCGGCCCGGCGCGCGGCGCGAATCGCTGGAGACGTACCTCAAGCGTGTCAAGGACCTGGAAGACATCGCCAACTCATTCCAGGGCGTGGCGCAAAGCTTTGCCATCCAGGCCGGGCGCGAAGTCCGCATCGTCGTCAGGCCGGAAGAGATTGACGACCTGGCCTCCATTCGACTGTCGAAGGACATTGCCAAAAAAGTCGAAGAGACGATGCAGTATCCCGGCCAGATTCGCGTCACCGTCATCCGCGAAACGCGCGCCGTCGAATACGCCAAATGACGAATGGCGAGTGACGAATGTCGAATGATAGGCAACTGCTAAGCCCGCTGTTCGTCGTTCGGTAGTCACAACAGCAAGCCCCTCGACTTCTAGGAGAAGCCGAGGGGCTTTTTGTCAATGACGGCTGTCGTCATTCGACATTCGTTAAGGCAAGTACGACCTCGGGTTCAGCAGCACACCGTTGTAGCGAATCTCAAAGTGCGTGTGCGGTCCGGACGAGTTGCCCGTCGAGCCGACCGCGCCGATGAGCTGCCCACGCCGCACCGCTTGCCCGACGATGATCCTGAACGCACTCAGGTGAGCATAGTAGGTGACATAGCCATTGGCATGGTCAACCACGATCAGATTTCCATAGCCAACCGTTGACCAACCGGCATAGCTGACAAAGCCGCCATCGGCAGCGTATACCGGCGTGCCGGTGGCTGCGCCGATGTCTACCGCGCGGTGACCAAACCAATACCCTTGCGTGATCGAGCCTAACACCGGCCACTGGAAGCGCCCCGTGCCTCGCGCGCCTTGCGGCACCGAACCCGTGTACGACGTGACGACTTTGGGCACAAAGGGCTTTTCACCGCCCGCGACGATGAGCCTCGTGCCCGGCTCGATGTGATAATCCGGCGGCTGCAAGTTATTGAACGACACGCCGGTGATGGACTCGACCTTGGCTTTATATTTCTTGGCGATACTCTCCAGTGTATCGCTCTTGGCAACGGTATGATACACCCCATCAATCGGGAGAATAACAATTTCCTGACCGATCTGCAAATAGTCTGGCGTGTCTTCCACCGCCGAATTCGACCACATGATCGTCTCCGGCTGGATGTCGTACAGGATGGCGATGCCCTCCACCGTATCGCCAGGCTGCACCGTATACGTGATAACCGAGCGGCGCAAACGGTTGGGGACTTCGGTCAGTGGCCGCGCAGCGCGCGTGATGCTGTCCACATCGCTGGTGCGCCACAGTTGACCGCGCATAGACAACACTTGATTAGAGCGAAGGCCGGGCGAGGAGGCCGGCGTCGGCGTGATGCGGTTCAAGGCAGACCGCGCCAGACGCGATGCGTCGGGCGCGACTAACGTCAAGCCGCTCAAGAAGACCGCGCCAGCGGCCAACGCCAACACAATCAAGTGTCCGGTGAGGCGTGAGACCAGTGCGTGCGCATTATCTGTTGTGGTCTGCCAGATCACGCTGAGCAGCCAGAAAGTCGCCCTCGCCAGACGACTATCCAAGCGTTCCCCCGTCTCCAGTCCAAGTTGGACCTGATCCACCGATAATATTCGCATGAAAGATGCCTAGGGGAGTTTGTTGAGCGGGTTTGGCAAATCGCCGTTGAGCCGCGTCTCAAAGTGCAGGTGTGGCCCAGTGGAATGGCCCGTGGAGCCAACAGCGCCAATCGTGGCGCCTTGCACGATTTTTTGACCACAGCGAACATAGATCTGGCTGAGGTGCGCATAGAATGTCTGCCAGCCATTGCCGTGATCGAGGACAACCAGATTGCCATAGCCCCAAGAGTTGGAACCGGCCCACATCACCGTGCCGGCATCGGCGGCATACACGGGATCACCCAGGCTGCCGGACAAGTCAATACCAGGGTGCCAAGCGGTGTAAGGATTGCCGCTGATCCAATGCGAGTTGGTGGGCCAGATAAACTTGCCAGTGCCTAGCGGCGTGGGCGACACGTTTAAACACTGCCCGGCATTCGTCCACCCGTAGGCCGAACCCCCGGTGGCGAGCTTGGTCGTGGCAGGCAACTGCCAGACAACCATCTCGCGCTTCCCGCCCGGCACCACTAGTGTCTGACCAACCGGTATAGCTTGACCTGCGACCAAGTTATTCCACGTGGCAGAGACGATAGCCTCTGCTGTGACTTTGTATTTCTTGGCAATGCTGTCCAATGTGTCATCCTTCTGAACCGTGTGCAACACGCCATCCACAGGCGGCACGGCGATCTCCATCCCCACACTGAGCAGGTCAGGATTGTCTTTCAGTTCGGCGTTCGCCCACAGAATAGACTCGGGCTGCAAGCTGAACTGTTGAGCGATGCCAAACATGGTGTCGCCAGCCTGAACCGTATAGCTGATAACGCCCTTGCGGGGACGATAGATATATGGCGTCAAAGGCGAAGCCTGCCGAACCACCTGCGTCTCGTCCCCCGTCATCCGCGAACCGCCGCGCATGGAAAAAAAGCTCTCGACTCGGTTGCCCAGATTGACCGCCGGTGTCGGCGTCTGCAAAGCTAATTGGGCCTGCGCTTTTGGAGGAAGCTGCACACCACTCAAGACGACCGCCAAGACCATCAGTCCACCAACGACAAGATGTGCGCCAAAGCGGACTATGATCGCCTGCGCGCCTTCAGTGGTCGCCCGCCACATGCGGGTTATGGACCAGACAAAAAAACGCGTCACGACCGATTCAAGAGAACCACTCCTGACCTTCCGCCCGGCTTGTATTTGAGATGAATCTATGGCAGTCATGGTTTGTGGGGCCAAATCCTAGAGATGATTACGCCTCGCTCAATCATGCTCTTGAAATCCTGATAAATTATACACGTTAAGCAAATAGCGGTCAAGCCAGAATAGCCCGATGACCGCCAGATATGCGGCAATGGATGTCTCCGTCCGCCAGATATGGGTATTGCGTTTGCCATCTCACGAAACCAGTGGACACCGCAGGAATCGGCTTTCCATAACCATCACCGACGACAATCGAGTGTCTATTGAGATGACTGCCGATCAGGACATTTCTCGCAGCGAATCCAAAAGCTCGGCATTGGAGCGTGTGCGTTTCATCGCGTTGATGAGCGAATCCATCGCCTCAGGCATGTTATCATCGCCCCGGCCTTGCGGCCCGGAAGACATCATATGGGCCAACATCCGCCGCATCGTCCAAACCTTGTTGAGGACCGGTTGCTCGATGAGCAGCTCCTCACGGCGGGTGCTCGACCGCTCAATGTCAAAGGCCGGGAAGATGCGCCGCTCTTGAAGTTTGCGGTTCAGGTGCAACTCCATGTTGCCCGTGCCCTTGAACTCTTCGTAAATCATGTCATCCATGCGTGAGCCGGTATCCACCAGGCATGTCGCAATAACCGTCAGGCTGCCGCCTTCCTCAATGTTACGCGCGGCGCCAAAGAAACGCTTGGGCGGATACAACGCGCTGGGGTCCAACCCGCCTGAAAGCGTCCGCCCGCTGGGAGCGACGACCAGGTTATAGGCGCGCGAAAGTCGGGTGATCGAATCTATCAAGATGGCGACGTGACGACCGCTCTCTACCAGCCGCTTGGCTCGTTCCAGCGCCATCTCGGCCACCCGTGTCTGATTCTGCACCGTATCGTCAAATGTGCTCGAGATCACTTCGGCATCCACGGACCGGTCCATGTCGGTGACTTCTTCCGGGCGCTCGCCGATGAGCACAACCATCAAGTGGACCTGAGGATAATTCGTAGAGATGGCATTGGCAATATGCTTGAGGACCGTCGTCTTGCCGGCTTTGGGCGGCGAGACAATCAACCCGCGTTGTCCACGCCCGATGGGCGCGACCAAGTCCAGCAGGCGGGTGGTCAGGTTATGCGGGTCGGTTTCCAGGTTGTAACGGCTATCCGGAAAAATGGGTGTGAGCTTTTCAAAGATGGGCCGGGCCTTGGCCTGTTCCGGATCCAAGCCGTTGACGGCTTCCACGCGCAGCAGCCCAAAGTATTTTTCGTTCTCTTTGGGCGGGCGTACCTGGCCCACCACCATATCGCCAGTCCGCAGCCCAAAGCGGCGAATTTGCGACTGGCTGACATAGACATCTTCCGAGCCAGGCAGATAATGGTCGGCGCGCAAGAAGCCGATGCCGTCCTCGACGATGTCCAATACGCCACCGCCAAAGGAATAGCCTTGCTGCTCGGCCTTGGCGCGCAGCAAGCGCAAGATCAGGTCTTCTTTCTTGAGCCGGCTGTAGCCCGAAATCTCCATAGATTTGGCCATCTCGCGCAATTCGCCGAGCGTTTTGGTTTCCAGTTCTGCAAAGTCCACAGGGGCCTCCCTTAGAGTGCGCCGCAACCGAGTCAACGGCAGACGATCAGGCAAATAGGATGACGAATGATTTCTAAAGATGCGCCACACCGAGGGCACATCGTAGCCAATGCGTTATAAGGAAATTGTTACCGCCACTTAGAGGTCTGGAAAAAAGGTAGGGGAACAACGTGGTGCCACTTGCTCCTCGCTCTACCTGAGCGGAGAGCAACGTTATTATAGCATCCTCTTTGCCGCGCGTCAAACGTCAATTATTCTCACAAACGCACGATCCAAACCGCATAGTAGAAGGCGATGACTGCAGCCCATAACAAGCTATCAATCCGGTCAAACATGCCGCCGTGACCGGGAATGAGTCGCCCGCTATCTTTGGCGCCGGCGTAGCGCTTGAGCATGGACTCGCCCAGGTCGCCCAACGGCGACAACAACGAGACGAGCGCGCCCAACGCCAACCCATCCCCGATCGTCATGACCGTCTTCTGCCCCAGCGCGCCCGCGACTAGACGAAGCAGCATCGCGACACCGGCGCCGCCTAATGTGCCGAGGACAACGCCGCCCACGAAACCGGCCCAGGTCTTGGAGGGACTCGCCAGCGGCGACATTTTTTGCCGCCCCCAGGCGCGCCCGGCAAAGTATGCGCCCGTGTCCGCCAGCCAAGTCGCAGACAGCGCCAGGGCCGTCCACCACAATCCCTCACCCTGCCCCAGGTTCAGCCAAGTTTTCTCCGGCGCCAGGCCCACAGAGCGCAAAAGGACAAAGTGAGCGCCCATCCAACCCAAGTACAGGCTGCCCGCTAACGTCCAGGCCCAGTCGGCCACACTGTCAATACGTCCGCGCTCAAAGCGCACGAGCGCCCACACTAACGTGCCAAGCAGGGCCACGGTCAAAGCAAAACGGAACAACCTCGCCTGGGGAAAACTGACGTCCAAAACAAACAGCCAAGTGACGACGACAACGACCACTCGCGACGGGCCTTCGCCGTCACGCTTTAGCAGGTTGGCGTACTCGAGACCTGCCAACATCAACACAAACAAAACCAGGCCCAGGAACCACACACCGCCCAGGTACGTCAATCCGAGGACGACTGGGATGAGAATTGCTGCGCTCAGCAAACGATTGCGAAACATGGGGAATGGATTATCATTGCGGAGGCAAGCGACCCAGGTCTACCCAACCTTGCTTCTCCAATTCGGATCTTCACGGTCCGCTCTAGATTCAACGGCTCGTGGTCTTGACCTGTTCGGTCGTCATTCCAAAGCGACGTTCGCGGCGGGCGTATTCATCCAGCGCCTTGCGCAATTCTTCCTTGTCGAAATCGGGCCACAAGATGGGTGTAAAGTACCATTCGGCGAAAGCGCCTTGCCACAGCATAAAGTTGCTGATCCGAGATTCGTTTCCCGTGCGGATGATCATGTCCGGGTCGGGCTGGCCGGCAGTGGACAGGTAACGCGCAAAGAGGTTCTCGTCAACATCTTCCGGGCGGACACCGTCCGCGATGATGCGCTTGACAGCGTCCAGAATCTCGGCCTTGCCGCCATAGTTGAACGCAACATTCAAGGTGATGCGCTCGTTGTTCCGGGTCAATTCGATCGCATGGCGCACTTTGGTCTGGAGGTGATCTGCAATGCCTTCCAGCCGACCCAAATGCCGCAGCCTCACACCGTTCTTGTCCATCTCGGCCAGCTCGCGATCAATGACCTGCTCCAGGATGTCCATCAGCCCGCGCACTTCTTCCTGAGGACGGCGCCAATTTTCAGTGGAAAAGGCCCAGATCGTCAGCGTCTTGATGCCGAACTCGACACACGCCCTGAGAATACGGCGCAGGTTCTCCGTGCCGGCGCGATGGCCCGCCAGGCGCGGCAAGTTGCGCGCTTTGGCCCAGCGGCCATTGCCATCCATGATGATGGCGATGTGAGTGGGAATACGACTTGGAACTGTTGTCATTCGTGTCGTATCATAATCCTATGTTGCAAACGAACGGCACTCCGCCCTCAGTCAATAACATGGACTTCATCGGCGCGATACACCGTAGTGGCACCCAAGATATACATGACGTAGAAGGTCGTGCCTTCCGTGGTCTTTACTTCCCAAAATGGGCTAGTCCAATCGCCGCCATTCTCTCTAGTTGGACAGAATACCAATTCTGGACTACTTGCTACTTGTCCGACTCGAGCCTTCACAAGTTCTACGGCTTCGGATTCGGTCACCAGCGGGAAACGAGGGTTATCTGCATTACCCCACATTCCCATCCCACCTCTTCCACTCTCAACCCACACTGTAGCCAAGCCCGTTACACGATTTTGCCTGTAAAATGGCACTATATAGTAATATTGCCCCTGATACTGCTTGCTAATCAGTCGCACACGAATTGGCGTACCTGGTGTGGCCCCCTTGCTGTTCGGCCCAAACATTGGATCGTCCAGACTAGCCTGAAAATTGCGGTCAGTGAGGACAGCATCAACTATATCCTGAGTGGTACGAATGGGCCGGAGAGTAGGCTGAGGCTCCGGCGTTTGTTGCCGCGCACGAGCGGCTACTGCGGCCTTGGATGCCATCAGCGATGGTGTTGCCGTCTGTCCGGCGGGCTTGGGCTGACCAAGTGGTGTAGGCGTCCTGATGGGAGATTGTGACGACTCTATGGGTGAACGGAACGTGCCCGAAGCTGACTGAGGGTTGTTGCGTGTGGCACAGGCAACGACCAACACACCCAAGATACCCCATCCCAGCAAGGCGCATAGAGTTCGCTTCATCTCCGCACATTCTCTCGCTACACCTCGGCGATCTCTTTTTCCTTGCGCGCGCCGGACTCGTCCACCTTCTTGATGTAGCGGTCGGTCAATTCTTGGAGGTCTTCCCGTCCGCGTTCGGCCTCGTCTTCGGTGACCAACTTGTCCTTCTCAAAGTCCCGCACGTCGTTCATCGCTTCACGCCGGATATTGCGAACGGACACGTGCGCCTCTTCCACTCGCTTGTGGACGATCTTGCCCAGCTCGACGCGGCGCTCTTGGGTGAGTCGAGGGATGACCAGGCGGATGAGCTTGCCGTCATTGTTCGGCGTCAATCCCAATTCGCTGGCCAGGATGCCACGCTCCATATCCTTGAGCGAAGAAGGATCGTAAGGTCGAATGGTGAGCAGTTGCGGCTCCGGCGCAGAGATGGTCGCCAATTGCTCCAGCGGCGTCGGCGTGCCATAGTAATTGACCATCACCCGCTCGACCAGCGCCGGCGTGGCGCGACCCGTGCGGATAGTCCGCAAGTCAGCCTCCAGCGCTTCGAGGGTTTTCTTCATCTTGCCTTCGGTTTCGTGGAGGAGGTCTTTGATCATAGGCTCCCTACTTGGCGATCATTGTGCCGATGGTTTCGCCCAACACCGCGCGCTCCAGGCTATTGGGCTGCCACAGGTCCGTCACGATAATCGGCATGTCGTTATCCATGCACAACGAAATAGCCGTGCTATCTAACACACCCACCCGCATATTGAGCGCATCAATATAGGTCAGATGCTCAAAGCGTTGAGCGTCGGGATTGGTGCGCGGATCAGCCGAGTAAACGGCGTCCACCTTGGTCGCTTTGACGAGCACATCCGCGCCGACTTCCATGGCGCGCAGCGCCGCCGCCGTGTCGGTGGTAAAGTAGGGGTTGCCGGTGCCGCCGCCGATGATGACGATGCGCCCCTTTTCCAGGTGGCGGATGGCGCGCAAGCGAATATACGGCTCGGCGACGGCGCGCATCTCGATAGCCGTCTGCACTCGGGTCGCCATACCCTGGCGCTCCAACGCATCTTGCAGCGCCAGCGCGTTCATGATCGTGGCAATCATCCCCATGTGGTCGGCGGTGGCGCGCTCCATGCCATGCGCCAACCCGTCCTTGCCGCGCCACAAGTTGCCCGCGCCCAGCACCAGGGCAACCTCAACGTCATGATTCTTGACCGACTTGATCTTGGCGGCGACATCTTCGGCCATGTGCGGGCTGATACCAAAGCCCCCCTGCCCTGCCAACGCCTCACCACCTAGCTTGAACAACACGCGCTTGTACTTGGGTACAGTCATTGCTTCTACTCCGATGAGATTGCCTATAGAGTACACCAAAACCGGGTGATTGTCCAATTGCCAATCACCCGGTCCAGTTTTTCGCTTCGCGTCAGGCTTCGCCCAACTCGTACCGGGCGAACCGCCGCACGACAATGTTCTCACCGATCTTGGCGATGCCGGCGGTCACCAGGTCGCCCACCTTGATCTTGTCGTCCTTGACGAACGGCTGGCGCAGCAAACAGTTCTCGTCATAGTACTTGTCCAGCTTGCCTTGAACGATCTTGTCCAAAACGTTCTCCGGCTTGCCGGTGGCAGCCGCTTCCGCCTTGAACTTGGCGCGCTGAATTTCCAGTTCATCTGCGGGAACATCTTCCGCGCGGATGTATTTGGGATTTGAGAACGCAACGTGCAGCGCCAGGTCGTGCACGAGCGACTTGAAATCCTCTGTGCGCGCGACAAAATCGCTTTCGCAGTTGACTTCCAAGATGACGCCGACACGGTTGCCGGGATGCGCATAGACTTCCACACGGCCATCTTTGACAGCGCGTTCGGCCTTCTTGGCGGCCTTGGCCAACCCTTTTTCCTTGAGAACCGCAACAGCCTTCTCATAGTCGCCGTTGACTTGCTCAAGCGTTTTGCGACATTCGAGCACGCCGGCGCCCGTCGCTTCGCGCAGTTCCTTGACTTGAGTTGCCGAAATTTCCATTCAGATTCCTCACTCTATTCTCAGCTTTGGACTTCGTCCGAGGTCTCTCCCTCGTTCCCAGCGGACAAGTCTTCCTCAAAAGCCAGTTCGCCACTGCGAATCTTGGCTAACGTGGCTTCGCCCAAGTATTTCTCTTCGGCCTCGGCAGCGCCTTCTTCGGCTGCCCCAGCCGGCAGGGTCTCTTTGCGCATCGCCACGCCCTCCAATGCCGCGTCGGCCATCTTGGTCGCGATGAGTTTGATGGCGCGGATGGCATCGTCGTTGGACGGGATGACATAGTCAATCGGGTCGGGGTCGCAGTTGGTGTCCACCATAGCGATGACGGGGATGTTGAGCGAGTTGGCCTCGCGCACCGCCGTCACCTCGCGGCGAACATCCACGACGAACAACACGCCCGGCAGGCGCTTCATCTCTTTGATGCCGCCCAACCGCAGATTGAGCTTTTCGATCTCGCGCGTGAGCAGCAGGGCTTCTTTCTTGATGAGCCGCTCGAGTTCGCCCCGGTCACGGCGGCCTTCGAGCGTGGTGAGCGTATCAATCCGCTGGCGGATGGTGCGCCAGTTCGTGAGCGTGCCGCCCAACCATCGGTGCGTGATGTACGGCTGGCTGGCGCGTATCGCCTGCTGGCTGATCGCTTCTTGCGCCTGGCGCTTGGTGCCGACGAACAACACCGGTTCGCCGCGCGCGACAGTATCGCGCACCAGGTTGTACGCGTTCTCAATCGCGCCAAGCGTCTGCTGCAAGTCAATGATGTGAATGCCGTTGCGCTCGGTAAAGATGAACGGCTTCATCTTGGGGTTCCAACGGCGGGTGCGGTGACCAAAATGGACGCCCGTTTCCAATAGGGCTTTCATCTGTACGACAGCCATTGAGGATGCCTCCTTTTGCGTTTTTTCGTCCGCTCCGTTCTTGATCCGAGAGCCAGGCATTCCCCGATGTGGGGTGGCTGTCTGCCTGGCACGCCTCGGACGATCCGGGAGCGTGCGAGATAGTGTACCCTTGCGGGCCGGGGCGATTTTACCACAATCGCCAGATTCGTCAAAGGTAAAATGAGACCTGGCGAGTCTAAACTCAGCCCCAGACACAACGCGGCTTTAGGTGAAAAGGTTAAACGGAGTCGAAAACGCTCGGTTAACCAAGGCTCGCCTGTTCCTCCGGTTGGGAAGCCGGCATCGAGGGTTGTCGCTCCGTGACAAACAGTCCAACAAGAGCGACCGTGCCCAGACCTATCACACCTAACACAGCCGTGACAGCACCATAGCCTTGACTTTCCCATAATGGCCGCATCAAGAGTGGCACAGCACCGGTGCCTATGCCGTTGGACAAGCTGACCAGCGACATCAGCGTGCCACGCCCAGACGGAACCAGTTCCGTCATCAAGGTGCTAAAGGAAGCAAAGCTGAACTCGAGCGCCGCGGTGAACACGACCAGGCCAACCAGTGCAGCCGCCAGAACAGGCGAGCGCGACAGGAGCACCGTCGTCACCGACAGCAAGAGCAAGCCCAACACAGTTGCTCGCTTCTTCCCCAGTCGGTCGGTCCACGCCGCTGTCAGCGCATTTCCGATCAATGCCCCCACGCCCACCAGCGAGAAAGCTAGCCCGATCTGTGTCTCGGTGAGCCCGAATGTCCGTTCCAGCCAGGCGGCCAGATAGATGAATACACCCGTCGGGATCGCGGCCCAGCCCAAGATTGCCAACAGGGCGGCCCTTGCTGACCGTTGCCGAACGATGTCCACTATCGTTCGCCAGGAACCGACGTGTGTTTCGGTGGACGAAGCGTGTACTCGCTCGCCAGACGACTTGGGTAACACCATCAACGCAACAACCAGCACGGCCAAGCCTAACCCGCCCACGGCTGCAAAAGAGCCACGCGCGGTCGCCCGTTCAGCGATGGCAGCCGCCGCCGGCACGCCAGCTAGCGCCGATACGGATACGGCGATACGCACAACACTCATCGCCCGCGCTCGCATGTCGTAGGCAAAGACATCGCCCACGACAGCCGACCCGCTGAAGCCAAAGACAGCATAACCCAGTCCAACCACGACCTGAAAGACCAAGAGAACCGAGAAACTCTTGGCAACGGCGCACAAGAGATTGCCCAGGACGAAAGCCCCCAATCCAATCAACGCAAAATTGCCATGACCGTAACGATCCGAAGCCGGGCCGAAAAGAGGAGAGACAAGCCCCGTGAAGGCCCATACCGAGGTAAGGAGTGTAACAATGCTCACCGGCACACCCAGGAGTCGAGATAGAGCGGGGAAGAGCGCGCTGCCCATCTGGATGCCGGTTGCCACGATCACCGTCGCGCTGAAAAGGATAACGAGCAAGGTCAGTTCATCACGACTGAAACGCGGCTTTCCGTCGTTATTCAGCTCGCACCTCTGAGAACCGTTCTTGCCGAATGTTATCGGGTCAAGGGAATCGCAATGCGGTAGCAACGGCCTGACCACCCTCACTACCTTTGAGCAAGCAAGTCATCGCCTTCGTGACCCGCTTCGTGTCTTGCTTTTGGCTGTCGTCCGCGCTCGGAGTCCGTCCAAGATGAACTTGACGACCTTGCCAGAGTCGAGCCAAACCTTGCCACTCTCGTCAAGCTGAGAACAACTGCCCAGGTAGACGGTCATGATCAATGCAGTGGCTAGATCGAGATCCATTGCTGCAAAGTCGCCTCGTGTGATGCCGACCTTCAGGACGTCCTCCGTGATCAGCTTAAATAATCGCGCGTAGGCTTGATAAACCCGTGTCTTGAATTCGCCATCGGGTCCATACACCACATTGACGATCACTTGCACTTGTGACGAGTGGTGCTCGACAAACGCAAAGCCAACCTTGAAGAAGCACTCCAATCGCTGCGCAGGGTCGCCCTCCGGACCGAGATGTTGCAAGATGTATTCAACGTGAGTAGCCGCAGTTTCATCAATCAACGCCAGCATGAGTGCCTGTTTGCTGGGAAAGTGATTGTAGACGGTCCCCTTGGCAAAGCCGGCTGCCTGCGAGATGCGGTTGATATTCGCGCCCGTGTATCCTTCGCGAGCAAATTCAGATGCGGCAGCTTCGAGGAGCCGTTGCCGAGTCTCGGCCAAGATCTGGTCTCTAACAGTTCTGCGTAGACGGGTCATAACTTGTTCACCTCTGAACTAATATGGGTGACTGCCCACCCATATTATAAAGAGCATTTGGCGCTTTGTCAAGGACTTGCAGTGGACAAATCGAGAGGTGGCACTGGTAGCGAAAGATCAACAACAGGGCGAGTACACTACCCTGGCAGGTCTTGGACTCAGCCCCACAAGCCCAGCAGAATGCCGCTCACAAACCACAGCCCTGCACTGAGCAACAGCGTTGGACGCAGCCCTAACCCATCCCCTAACGCGGGTCCCACGAAGGAGCCGCACAGTATGCCCAGGTTCAGCACGAGGTTATGCAGCGCCATGTGAGCGGGCAAGTCGTCTGGCGGCACTCGCTCCATCAGCCGGTTAATCAGCCCGGCGCCGGTCAAGGCCCACGCGCCCCCGCCGGCGGCCAACGCAATCCAGAATAGGGTGGCGCTTCGGGCCAATCCAACCAGCAAAGGGTGCAAGCCATAGAACAACGCACCCAACACCAACACGCGCCGATGCCCGTAGCGATTGCTGATCCACCCTAGTCTCAATGAAACCAAAAACATGGCGACAAAAAACAAGGCATTGCCCAGGCTGATTGCCCCATCCGACAGGCGCAATTCTCGCACATAGGCCAGCGGAAAGACCGGAACCGGGATGTATTGAACGGCGTAGAACAAAAGATACACAGCCAGGAGCGACCCGAACGGCCCGCGTAGCAAGTCAAGACGCAACAAGGGCCTGCCGTTGGAGCGTGTCTCGCGCTGCGAGCCGTCATTCTGTTGCGCCGTCGCTTGGCGAGGGCGGACACGCCCGATGTGATAAGTGCTCAACGCAGCCCCCAGCGCGCCCAGGCCAAACACGATTTGGTAATTCAGCGGAAAGACGATCCAATCCAACAGTCGCCCACACAACAAGGAAGCGATCGTAACGCCAATCGCCACCAGCGCATTGCGCCACCCCACGACTTGCGCCCGCCAATCCGGCGGGACCACTTGCACAAACATGGCATTGAAGGCGATCATCAACAGCGTGCCCGGCAGTGACATGACCAAGACGAGCAACGCCAATGCCCACACTTGGCCAGACGCCGGCAATAGCCAGGGTAAGGCCATCATCACCAGATAGCCTGCACGCTGCGCAATCGCGCTATAGAACGATACGCGAATCAGCGAGCGGTGCTCCATCCAGCGGCCAGCGGGCAGCGACACGATCAGGCTCACGACAGCCGGAGCGGCAGTCAACAAGCCTATTTGCAAACTTGTCGCGCCCAGTCGTGCTGCGTAGACTGAGAGAAAAGCCAGCGTGCTGCCGGCCAGCACGCCCCACCACAGTGTGTCCGCACAAAGATGGCGAAAGTTCGAACGAAGAGTAGGGTCTGGAATAGATGAAGAAAATGCACTCATGGAAAACTCGTAGGGACGAGGCGCCATTCTCTGGCAGCCTGTCGGAGAGCAGGGCTGGCATCCCTATGCCAGCCAGCCGACGCATAGGGATGCGTCGGCTACTCCGACAGCCTGCTAGCGAGCCACACCGGAAGCAATGTGTCGGACTTACTCGAAGCCCAAAAGAGGAGAGCCTGAAATCAATGTACCCTTGCGGGCCGGCGCGAGTGTACCACCATCGGCGGATTCGTCAAAGCAAAGATCAGGAGCGCGGCACTTGCGGCCCCAAGTCGAGGTGCTCTGGAGGCTCGGCGGGCAGCTTCCAGACGATGTAGCCGTGATAGGTTGCCGCGTGCATCTGGTTCAACCCGGCGATGCTGCCGTGGTACACTTTGTCGAATGTAGCCCAGTCTTTGACCTCAATCGCGCGCTCGACTGCGCTTAGGTGTCCCTTATCAAAGGCCTCCAGATAGCTCGCCATCTTGGGGCGAGTCTGCGCGCCGATGTTGAACAGGTTGCGGATGTTGCGCAGTTGGTAATGCGCCAATTCCCAGTTGCCGCCTTTGGCCGCATAGTACAAAATCCAGTACCGCTCACTGATCTCCGGCATGAGCCGTCCCAACCCCGACTGCATCGAAGCGATCTGGTCAATCGTCAACTCCCCGTGCTTGGTTCTGCCGGTGATCAGATGTTCATCCGCCATTTTTACCTCTGCCGCATACGACACTACTTTAACCAAAGCGTCCGGTGATATAGTCCTCAGTCTTTTTATTGCGCGGGGCTGTGAACAAAACCTTGCCGAAGCCTTCTTCGATGAGTTGACCTTGCAAGAAAAAAGCTGCATGGTCGGCCACGCGCGCCGACTGCTGGATATTGTGGGGCGCGATGACGATGGTATAGCTTGCCTTGAGTTCTTGCAATGATTGTTCGACCTTGGCTGTCGAAATCGGGTCAAGCCCTGAGGTAGGCTCATCCAGCAAAATCACCTCAGGCTCCAACGCCAACACGCGCGCCAGGCATAGCCGCTGCATCTGTCCGCCGGAAAGCGCAATAGCTGGTTCGTCCAGCCGATCTTTGACCTCGTCCCACAATGCGGCTTGAACCAAGCTACGCTCGACGATCTGGGCGAGCTTGAGCCGGTCGCGCGTCCCGGCCAGGGTCGGGCCATACTCAATGTTCTGGCGGATGCTCATCGGGAGCGCGACCGGCTGAGCAAACACGATGCCCACGCGGCGGCGCAGCGCCGTGACATCTACTCCCGGCGCGTAAAGGTCCTCCGGGCCTTGAGGCCCGTCCAGCACAACACGCCCACTCATGCGGGTGCCAACGACCAGATCATTCAACCGGTTGAGCACACGCAGCAGCGTAGACTTGCCGCCGCCGGCTGGCCCGAACAAGGTCATGATCTCATTCGGGTAAATGTTGAGGCTGACATCGCGCAGGCCCTCAGTGCCATCGCCGAAGCTGAACGTCAAATGGTCTATGATGATTTTTGGGGCGCGACTGCTTCTTGCCTCTTGCATCCTGCTTCTTGCCTCTTGCTTTCACCACTGTCGCCGTCGCCGATAATAGGAGCGCAAACCGGCCGCGATGAGGTTCATAGACAAAACAAAGATCAGCAAGACCAACGCTGTACCATATTGAATCTTGACGGGCATGCCGGGCACTTGTGTGCTGATGACAAACAGATGATAAGGTAAAGCCATGGTCTGATCGAACACGCTACGCGGCAAGCGCGGCAAAAAGAACGCGGCGACGGTGAACAGGATGGGCGCCGTCTCGCCGGCAGCCCGCTCCAATCCCAGGATGACGCCGGTGAGGATGCCCGGCAGCGCCTGGGGCAGCACAATGCGAGAAATAGTTTGCCACTTGGTTCCACCCAAGCTGATACTGACCGTGCGGAAGGATTGCGGCACAGCCCGCAATGCCTCTTCAGACGTGCTGATGATGACCGGGAGTGTCATGATGGACAGTGTCAGCGCGCCCGCCAGGATCGAGCTGCCAAAGCCCAGGAATAGCACAAACAGTCCCAGGCCGAACAAACCGTAAACCACCGAGGGGATGCCAGCCAAGTTGATAATAGACAGCCGCACCAATCGCGTGAAAAGATTGTCGGAGGCATATTCGGCCAAATAGACTGCCATTGCCACGCCCACCGGCACCGCAAACACTGCCGTGCCGGCCGTCAGCCACAGTGTGCCGACGATGGCCGGCAACAGTCCGCCTTCGCGCATGCCGCCGCGCGGCATCTGGGTGAGAAACTCCCATGTCAGGGCCGGCGCGCCTTGCATGACGATGTAGCCGACGACCAGAACGATCGGCAGCACGACCATGACCGTGACCAAGGTCAGGAACGCAAACCCCAGTCGTTGAACCCATTCACGAGACAGTATCACGAAAGTAACCGCTCTGCCCGGCGCGTCTGCTGGAAAATCGCCAGCGACGCGGCCAGGTTAACCAGGAAGGTGATCACAAACAATAGGATGCCGACTGCGAACAAGACGTGAAAGTGCGTGCTGCCCTGGGCCACTTCGCCCATCTCGGCGGCAATGGTGGCCGTCATCGTCCGCACCGGACGCATAAAGCTATCCAACGTCAGCGGGATGCGCGCGGCGTTGCCGGTGACCATCATCACGGCCATAGTTTCGCCGATGGCCCGGCCAATGCCCAGCATCATGGCGGTGAGGATACCGGAGCGCGCCGCCGGGACGGTCACACGCCAGATGGTTTGCCACCGCGTCGCGCCCAGCGCCAGGGCCGCGTCCCGGTAAGCGCGCGGCACCGAGTCCAGCGCATCTTCGGCCACACTGATGATGGTGGGCAGCGCCATATAGGCCAGCACGAGCGAACCGGAGAACGCGGTCAACCCGGTGGGCGCGTTGAACACTTGCCGCACCAGGGGTGAAAGCATCAGCATCCCCAAAAAACCCAACACAACGGATGGGATGCCCGCCAACACTTCGATCATGGGCTTGACGATCTCGCGCAGCCAGCGCGGCGAAACTTCGGCTACAAACACAGCCGCCAACAAGCCGGTGGGCACTGCCAGCACTGCCGCGCCCACCGTCACCAGGACCGATCCCAGGATGAGCGACCACAGCCCGAAGAAACCCTCAGTCGGATACCAGCGCGCGCCGAACAGCACATTGGCTTTGACTTCGAAAAAGGCGGGCACGCCTTCACGAGCCAGAAACGCAAAAATGAGCAGGATGAAAGCAATCGTGCTCAAGCCCGATGTGCGGATGAGCGTCTCCGCAACGACTTCGCCGATATGCGTTTTGCGTCGTGCCGGTTTGTGGGTCATAGATAGGTCTTTACTGGCGGCTAGAGTCAAGAGTGACAAAGCCCAACTTGGCGACAATCCCTTGACCGACGGGACTGGCAATCCACTCCAAATACTTGGCGATCTGGCCGGTCGGGCGGCCAACCGTGTACATATATAGGTCACGCGCGATGGGATAGGTGTTATTGTTGACCGACTCGATGCCGGGCAAAACGAACGGCCCTTTTGCATCGCGCGCCACGGCGATCATTTTCACAGCGGGCGTCACGTAACCCAGGCCATCGTACCCAATCGCATTCGGGTTTTGTTGCACTTCGGCGGTGATGCCTTCCGAGGACGGCAACAACAAGGTGTCGGGCGCAAAGAGCACCTTGCTCTTTGAATCGCCCAAGCGGATCACCTGCTCCAGAAAAAACACGTGCGTGCCAGAATTGCTCTCGCGCGAAAGCGGCACGATGGGGCGATTCTCCCCACCCACTTGCCGCCAGTTAGTGGTTTTGCCTGTGTAAATATCCGAGATCTGTTGAAGCGTGAGATGTTCGACCGGGTTCAAAGGATGGACGATCACGGCGATGGCATCCCGCGCGACAATGTGCTCGACCGGCGTGATCTTGTTGGCCTCGGCGCGGTCAACTTCTTCCTTCGTGATCTGGCGGCTGGCATTGGCAATGTCCACCGTGCCGTTAACCAGCGCCGCGATGCCCGTGCCCGACCCGCCGCCCGTCACGGCAATGCGCGTGTCGGGGTGCTCGTTCTGAAAAGCCTCGGCCCAGGCCAACGCCAGGTTGACCATGGTGTCCGACCCGACGTTCTGGATCGAGTAATGCGCAGCGGATGACCCATCCGAAGTAGACGAGGCAGCACAGGCGCTGAGCAACAGGGTGATGATTGTGAGCAAGACGATGTAGCGTGTCACGGTCGGTGATTATAACACAGAGAACGCTCTCGGAAAACCAGATCAGTGGTATACTAAAACCCAGTTCATACAACCATGCTATACCATCCTCTCTCGACACTCGACGAGCCTGGCCAATGGACAAAATACAAGTTGCTGACCTTGATTTCTTTTACGGCAATAGCCAGGTGCTCTGGTCCGTCTCGTTGAACGTGGCCGAGCACCAGATCACTGCGCTGATCGGGCCCTCCGGATGCGGCAAATCCACCTTTTTGCGCTGCCTGAACCGCATGAACGACACCCTCTCCGGCACTCGCGCAACGGGCCGGATCCTGCTGGATGACGTGAATGTGCTCGACCCGGCCATGAACGTGGTCGAGTTGCGCCAACGCGTGGGCATGGTCTTTCAACGGCCCAACCCGTTTCCGCAAAGCGTTTACGACAATGTGGCCTTCGGTCCGCGCGTGCTGGGCCTGACGCGCCAGGTTAGCCTGGATGATGTGATAGAACAAAGCTTGCGCAAGGCGGCCGTTTGGGAGCAGGTGAAAGATAACCTCCACGGCAGCGCGCTCGATTTGTCGCTAGGTGAGCAGCAACGCCTGTGCATCGCGCGGGTCCTGGCGGTGCAGCCCGAAGTGATCTTGATGGACGAGCCATGCAGCGCGCTTGACCCGATCACCACATTGCAGATCGAAGAGTTGATGCAAATCCTGAAAAAGGACTATACCATCGTGATCGTCACGCACAACATGCAACAAGCGGCGCGCGCCAGCGACTTTACCGGCCTTTTCTGGCTGGGCAAGTTGGTCGAGTTCGGGCCGACCCCCGAGTTGTTCACTCGCCCGCAACAAAAGCAGACCGAAGACTATATCACGGGACGGTATGGGTAACTTGCGGGCCACCCAATGGACAGCGATGGCATGGCCCCTCAGACCTTGCCCCAGCCCCGCTTTTCAATCCAGATCAATCGGGCTATACTTACGAGCGTCAGATTCCCCCCACTTTTTATTGGTTGCTGCCCAAAGACCTGGAGAGTCCCCGGTGAAAGATCAAGACGAGACTGAACAGCAACTCTTGGCCGAGATGCGCCAGCGCATCACAGAACTGGAAGCCCATCTCCAGCGTAGAGAGCAAGCCTTGCAGGCCAGCGAGGAGAGCTTCCAAGCCCTTTTCAACAATGCCGCCGTCGGCATCAGTCTGGTGGACCGCCATGGACGCTTTATCCAGGTGAATGACCGCTGGGCTAAAATGCTCGGCTACAGCCCCGAAGAAATCTATCGGCTGACCTACCTGGACGTGACTTTTCCTGAAGACGTCGAGGCGAGCCGCGAGCAGTTGCAAGCGCTGGTCTGCGGTGACACGGATGCCTATCGCCTGGAAAAGCGGTTCGTCCGTAAAGACGGCAGCATGTTTTGGGGAGACGTCTCGGTGACGCCCATCCGCAACGGCGCAGAACGGCCCGAGGCTTTCATGGGCGTTATCAGGGACATCACCGAGCGCAAGCGGGTGGAGGAGGCGCTGAAATTAGGCGAGGCCCGATTGACCGTTCTGCTACAACTCAATCAGATGACAGAAGCCTCCTCCCAGGAAATCATGGACTTTGCCCTGGAAGCGGCGACGCGGTTGACCGGGAGCGATATCGGATACCTGGCGCTCGTGAATGACGATGAGACTTTGCTGACCCTGTATGCCTGGTCGAAAAGCGCGATGGAAAAATGTCGCATCGCGGACAGGCCGCTCGTCTATCCATTGGAGACAACCGGACTCTGGGGCGAGGCGGTGCGGCAGCGCAAGCCCATCATCACCAATGACTATGCGGCGCCCAATCCGTGGAAGAAGGGCTATCCAGAAGAGCATGTCCCGCTCACGCGGCACATGAACGTCCCCTTGTCTGACGGCGACCACATTGTCGTCGTAGCTGGCGTGGGCAACAAACCCTCGGACTATGACGAGTCTGATGTGCGGCAACTTGAGCTTCTCATGGCAGGGGTATGGCGGATCATTCGGCGCCAGCGAGCGGAAGAAGAGGTCCAGCGGTTGAATCAAGACCTGGAGCGCCGCGCCAGGGAGCTGGACGCGCTCAACCAAGCCGGCCTCGCCATGACCTCGACGCTCAGCATGGAATCCGTGTTGAAACGTGTCATGCGTGAGGTCAAAGTTTCGTTAGATGCAGAAGACGCCTCGCTGCTGCTGCGTGACCCGCTCAGCGACGAGCTGATTTTTGCAGCGGGGGCTGAAGCAAGCCCCAAGAAGTTGGTGGGAACACGAATACCGATCACATCGGGCATTGCCGGTTGGGTCATGCGAGAAAGACAATCCACTTTGGTGAACAATGCGCAAGATGATCCGCGCTTCTTTGGAGCGATTGACACCGAGACCGGCCTGACCACGCGCTCAGTCGTGGCCGTGCCACTCAAGTTCAAGGGCGCAGTGTGGGGCGTGGTCGAGGCCATGAATAAGGTCAGCGGCGTGTTTACCCAGCGGGACTCGGAGATGCTGGAAGCGCTGGCCAGGTCGGCTGCGATTGCCATCCAGAACGCTCAACTGTTCTCTTCGCTTCAGGAAACCAACGTTCAACTGAAAGAAGCTCAACTGGCTCAAGACCAGATGATTCAGAACGTCTCGCACGAACTACGCACACCGCTGGGTGTGATCTATGGTTACATTGAAGTGCTAGAGAGCGATGGCCTGGGATCGCTGACGGAAGAACAGCAACACGCCATGCAGATCATGCACCGTCAGGGAGACCGGCTGCGGTTCATGGTGGATCGGCTTTTGGCGCTGCAGACGTTCGATGCCGCCAAGCTTCAGCGCCTCGACCTGGACCTGGGCCCATGGTTGCGGCGGTGTGTGCAGAGATGGGAAGGGCGTGCGGCCAGGGCGAGCCTCAAGCTGCAAGCAGAGATACCGTCCACCCTGCCGCAACTCGTGGCCGACCCGATCTTTTTGGAGCAGGTCATGGAGAACTTGTTAGACAATGCGGTCAAGTTCGGTCCGCGTGACGGCCTGATTCAGGTGCGCGCCTGGACAGAACGAGATGAGGCTATTGTCGCAGTTTCCGACAACGGGATCGGTATCCCGCCGGACAGACTTGAAAAAATATTCGAGTACTTTTACCAGGTAGATGGAAGCGCGACCCGCCGGTTTGGCGGAATGGGCATCGGCCTGTCCCTGTGTAAACTGATTGTGCGAGCGCATGGCGGGCGCATCTGGGCCGAAAGCGGAGGGGAAGGACAAGGCAGCACATTCTACATCGCCTTGCCCCTGCCTGCCTCGCCAGGACAGTAGCAATGTCTAGCCGATTGCATCCCCCGACCGATATGCGAGCACTGCGGCGCCGCGAAGACCGGCGACTGGTCGTCGTGGTTATGGCCTTTTTGGTTGTCGTCGGTGGAGTGGCGATTGGGATAGTGTATGGCTGGCAAACAGCGGTGCTAGGCGCGGTCTGCCTCCTGGGCGGCGCAACGGTGATTGGCCTACTGTGGCTGATTCTGTCACTTGTCGAACGCTGGGCCGGACGTGAATAAGACACAACCATGCACGCCCTCTTTATTCCATTCGCGCCCTCATGGGCGCATGTGAGCCGATGCCTGGCCCTGGCCGAAGCCTGGCGAGCCAACGGACACACGGCGACCTTTGCCATTGGCCCGGAGCAATTGGCGACGGCGCAAAACGCCGGCTTTGAAACACGCCCCGTGCCAGAAGTGCCTGGCGCAGTCTTTCGCACCGATCAAGGTTTCCGTTGGCTGTCGCGCGAGTATTTCGGGCAGAACCTCCAAACCGAACAGTCCATCCTGGCCGACGTCAAACCCGATCTAGTCGTTTTCGACTTTCGCTTCACGGCCTCTTCGTCGGCGCGTCTGGCTCACCTGCCTTCGGTCAGCATCCTCCACGGCAGTGCCCTTCGTTTGGCGCTGTGGCCACGCGAGACTGCCCGGCTCTTGATAGGAGACCCCAGACGGGCGCGCGGAATATCCGCTTTACGGCTGTGTCTGATACGCCGCCTGTTTCCCATCGTTTTCCAACTCGTGCTGCGGACCGTCGCCCACCGGTTTGCCTCAATCCTAAAAACGCACGGCCTGCCGCCCGTCAACTCTCTGTTTGACCTGTTGTTGGGCGATGAGATCTTGCTGGCCGATATCCCCGATCTGCTGCCATCTGAAATTCCGTCCAATTGTCACGTCATCGGGCCTCTCGCATGGTCGGGTTGGGATCAGCCCGCGCCCTGGCTGGACGAGTTTGACGCACGGCCTCTCATCTATGTCACGATGGGCAGCACCGTGGAGGCTCAATCCACATTAGTCAAGATCATTGAGACTTTGCGCGATGCGTCCTACAACATCGTCGTCAGCACGGGCCATCTATCTCTCCCAGCCGATCTTGATTTGCCTCCGCATGTGCGTGTCTTTCCGCGAGTGCCGGGCGCGGCCGTCATGCGGCGCAGCGCAGCCGTCGTGCACCATGGCGGTCACGAGACATTGATGCAGGCCTTGGCGGCGGGGGTGCCGTCGCTGATCTTGCCAGCAAACCCCGATCAAATCCTGGTAGCGCAGCAGGCCCAAGCGCTGGGGATAGGGCGCAGCCTGTGGCAGCCTGACGGCCTGCCCGTCGGCGCTGCGCCTTTGCGCAAAGTGACATCAGTGCAGATACGGCGTCAAGTTGACGATTTGATCGCCGATCAAGAATGTGCGCGGTTGTGCAAGACACTCCAGCACAAGATCAGGGCTTTTCCTGGCGCGGCATCAGCGGCTGAAATATTGGAACGGATCGCCACATCGTTTATAATGGGTGAATCGTAACTGCCAGAGAGCCACCCTTGCGAAGGTTGGGTCAGAGTTCGCTACAAAATCGTTAAAAACCTTCGCAAGGGTGAGCTAATGGGAGCAATGAGCGATGTCCGAAGATGCAAATGATTTGCTGGTGCGGGGCATTGCCGCCGCCAAAGCCAACCAGAAAGATGAAGCCCGCTTTTACCTGGAATGGCTTGTGCGCCTTGATGATGCCGACGACGAGCAAAAGGCCGAGGCCTGGTTGTGGCTCAGCCAAATAACCGACGATCCAGCCAAAAAGCGCGAGTGCCTGGAAGAAATCCTGGTGATCAATCCCGGCCATCCCCTGGCCCGACGTGGAATGGCGATTCTGCAAGGCCGCCTCAAGCCGGAGGACGTGGTGGACCTTCGCCAGCCTGTCCAACCCGTTCAGCCGGCCGCAACACCAGCGCGTTCCGACGTGCGGCGCTACGTCTGCCCCAAGTGCGGCGGCAAAATGGCCTACGACGCCAAGCGGCGGTCGCTCTCCTGCGGCTACTGCGGCCACAAGCTGTGGGAATATCAAGCGATTATGAGCGGCGCGCTCGCGACTGTGGAGGAACACGATTTCTTTGCCACGCTGCCCACCGCCTCGGCTCACCGCTGGGAACTCGCGACAACGCGCACGCTCACTTGCCAGGGCTGCGGAGCGATCTTTGCCTTGCCGCCTTTACTGGTCACCGGCACTTGCCCTTTCTGCGACTCGCCGCATGCCGTCGAGGCAACCGAGACCCGCGAGCTGATCCAGCCGGAGGGTGTGCTGCCTTTCCAGTTCGACGCCGAGGCGGCCCTCAACCATGCGCGACGCTGGCTGAAAGAGCAGCACTTTGTCCCCGACGACCTGAAACAAAAATCTGCTACCGTCCGCCCCCGTGGCATCTACCTGCCCTTTTGGACTTTTGATTTCAGCGGCGAGGTGAAATGGACTGCGGTGATCGAACAAGATCGGACGGTGATCAATCGCAACGACATCTATCTGGTGTCTCACAATGACCTCTTGATCCCTGGCAGTCACTCGCTGCCGCTGGACCTGTTGAACAAGGTAGCCGATTTCGACACTCTAGCCGTAGCGCCTTATTCCGCCGACCTGCTGGCCGACTGGGCGACAGAGATCTATCAACTGCCGATGGCGGATGCTTCGCTCGTGGCGCGCCAGCGCGTCTTTGATGCGGCGAAAGAACATATTCGCAATTACATCTTGGGCGATCAAAACGTGCGCGACCTGACGTGCAATAGCATGGGCATTATCATTGACACCTACAAGCTCGTCCTGTTACCCGTGTGGATGGCGGGCTATCGTTACGAGGGACAGCGCTTCCCTGTCGCCATCAACGGCCAAACCGGCAAGGTCGTAGGAAACTTGCCGCGCAACAAGGGACAAAAACTGCTGGCGTGGGTCTTGGGTGATGCCTGACCAACACAGGAGAAAAACACATGGACAAACAGGAGGCAACCGATTTCGTCATCCGGGAGCTTGGCAAGCGTCGCAACCGTGACGACATCATCACGGAATTGTGCCAACGGACCGGAGGCACGCGGGACCAGGTTCAGCGATTCGTCCAACTGGTCGAGTCCCAAAACCGCCCAACGAGCGCTGCCCCTATCTCGGCAACAGCCGCCGCGCCCAGGCCGGCCGCACCTCCTGCTCGTCCAGCTCCGACGAGCACGCCCACGCCGGCACCGGCGATCTCGCCCACGCCCGCCGCGCCCACGAATCGCCCGGCTCCACCTCCTCTCGGCGGCAAAATTGGCGACGCCATCACGCAAGAGAACACGGCTTTCGTCATCAATGAGCTGGGCAAGCACCGCAATCGCAATGACCTCATCATGGCATTGTGCGAAAAGACCGGCGGCTCGTGGAATGAGATGCAACGGTTCGTTCAACAGGTCGAGTCCCAAAACCGCCAAAAAATCACCGCGCGCCAGAGTCCGATCCTGATTATGATTGGGGTCACTACCATCGTCATGGGCTTGTTGCTGACGGTGTATATGGCCATCGAGACTTGGCATGGTAGCAACTATTTCCTTATCGGAACGCCCATCCCCTATTCCGGCAATGTGTTTTACGGGGTCACCGGCTTGGGGATGCTGGGCGGAGGGACCTTGGGCACCCTGCGAACGCTCAGATCGCTGATGAAATGAGGGGCCACCCTGGAGGCTCGCCGCCCAATCGGCGTTGGGCCGCTGGCATGACACTCGGTGGGAACGAATGTAAAAGATAACTATCTTCACAAGTCGACCATTAAAACGATGGAGGCGACAATGTCACGTTTCTCGAAATTACTCCCCTCTTTGTTCGTAGTATGGGGTGTTTTAAGTGCAGCGCAATTAGCTTGTAAGGGGACGCCCCCTACTCAAGTGATACCAGTTACTCAATGGATACCTGTGACCCAAGTGATTTCCGTTCCGGTAGCCGTAACTGTTCCTGTAACTTCCGTGCCTGCCACACAGCCAATGCCGGGGGTAATTCTCTTTGCTTTGCCTACGAATCCGAATGCCTTAAATCCCGTTTTGGGTTGGGAGCCGGGAAAATTGGGGAATCAGTATGTCTTATCTCAAGAGACAAATGTTTTAACGCTGGAGGCGGGGCCTGATACTAACCAATGGGCGAGTATCACCACCGCTCCGTTAATCAGCTACCGGTTTCGGGGTAATTTTGAGGCAGAGATTAAGGTGGTCTGTGATCTTCGGCAGCGTGTTCAACTCGCGGGCTTGGGGGTTAGGTCGCCAGAGGATAAGAATAGTTGGGTGCGCATTGCGAGGACATATGATTATTTCACGGGCCAAACCCTCTTGACCTTTACAGACCAACGGGGGGAATCGGCTGGGCTAAACTATGTGGCTTATTCGGATACGACGGTCTATCTCAAGATTGCCAGGGAAGATGTTCGCTATACTTTGTCGTATAGTCGGGATGGGAATACCTGGTCAATTTTACAGGGGGTTTTTTCCTTTGAAATACCCGCAGAAGCGGAGATCTTCCTCACCACTTATTCGAATCAAAATCCTCATGGGAGTCTCGCGCAATTCTCGAACTTTCGGGTAGTGCAAAGGTGAGTGATCTATTTCCTCGCCACTTGTGGTTGATCGTTAACAAAGTGGCGGGCCGACCTCGGCTTGCACCCGACCGCGCGCGGCTGAAGCGCCTGAGGTTAGCGTGATTCAAGATGAATACGTCATTGATTGACAAAATCATTGCCCTCGCTCACGTAGATGACGATATACGTGCGATCATTTTGGAAGGGTCTTTTGCTGCCCACTTCCAAGTGGATGAACTTTCAGATTATGACGTCAACATCTACGCTCTCAACTATGAAAAATATCTCCTAGATGATCGGTGGATGAGCCAGATCGGTCAAGTGTTGCTCTATCAAAAAGAGCAATTTCAATTCTATGCTGCCGTCGTCCCGACTCGACTAGTCCTTTTTCGCGACCGGGAGCGAGTTGACTTTAGTTTTTGGCATCTCACGCTGCTCTCAGAGATCATTCGGGGCGATAAGGAGTATGAGAGTTATAAGAACGGCTATCAGATTCTGGTTGATAAAGATCACCTCGCGGCACAGCTTAGACCGCCGAATGGGACTGGATTCTCCATTGCCCGGCCAAGTCGCGAAAGATTCCTCCAAACCCTCTATGATTTTTGGTTCGAGGCCTATTGCGTGGCCCGATACCTTTCGCGCAGAGACTTGTGGTATGCCAAACGGATTGAGAACAGCTACATCAAAGACCATCTGTTTCGGATGGCGCTCTGGCATCATCAGGCGGCGAACGCGTGGAAGCCTGATCCCCTACTCCATACAGAAGGGAAACGATTTGAGAAATGGGCTTCGTCGGAACTGATCGATGCGATCTCGCGATGCTTCTCACCCTATGATGTTGACGGTACGTGGAACAGTCTTTTTGCAATGGTCGGGTTGTTTAATCAACTGGCTCGACAAACGTCAAACCAACTTCAGATCGAATATCCTGATCGTGTTGAACAGGACATCAGCGATTATTTGCAGTACTTGAAGGGCTGGCCCGGTAACCGTGAAGATATACTGGCCGCACGCTGAAATTTCCAGTTTCACCGCAGAGGCGCTGAGGACGCAGAGCATTTTTGGGAAAACTCTGCGCTCTGCCCGTGTGCGGCACTTCGCCGCCGGGCCGCTAGGCGCTGCGTCTCAGCGGTGAAATTTCAGTAGGCGCTGAGCGGCGTATGTTAGCAAGCGCGCTTGACTTTGCAACGCTGCGCCAGGAGTAGTAACTCGTGAAAAAACATGTTGCGGTGATTCTTTTGCTTGGAGTTGTATCGCTGTCTTGCGTATTCTCCTCACCAACCGCCACGCCTGTGCCGCCCCCTACCCTTCCGGCCCCGCCGCCCGCCGATACCACGCCTGTGGCAACCCTTGCAGCAGCCACGCCGACTGCAGAGCCATCGCCCGATTTTGATCCGGCGTTGTATCGCCCGGCCATGCGCCCCGAATTCGCCGCCGATGTGAACGGCTTTGGCGATGTGCCGCATTACTCGATCACGCTCACAGTCAACCTCGATGCGCTGCAAGCCGTCGGGCGCGAGCGAGTGCGCTACACAAACACAGATTCGGCGGCGCTGAGTGAGATTTACTTTCGCTTGTTCCCGTCCGCGCCGGGCTTTGGCGGGGCCATGACGGTCACGCGCGTGACGGTAGGCGGTCAAACCATGTCGCTCCAACTCGAACAGCGTGGCACGGCACTCAAGGTGCCGGTGACGCTGGCGCCCGGTGCGTCGGCAGACCTGACGTTGGATTTCCTCGTCGGCATCCCGCGTAACCCGACGGTGGGCTATGCCATGTTCGGCTCCAGCGACGGCGTGACCGCACTGCCCGACTTTTACCCCGTCATCCCCGTGCGCGACGAAACCGGCTGGCACATCGAGATTGCGCCGGAATACGGCGACGAGACATTCAACCCGACGGCGCTTTACGATGTGAGCATTACGGCGCCGGCGACGCAAGTCGTCATCACGTCCGGGACGTGCCAGCCGCAAAAGGCGGGCGTCTGGCGCTGCGTCAGCGGCCCGATGCGTGATTTTATGCTGGCGATGAGCGTGAATTACAAAATGGTCACGCAGAACGTGGATGACGTGACCCTCCGCTCGTTTTACGTCCCTGGCGATGAAACTGGCGGCAAGCGCGCGGCGCAGGTCGCCGCCGATGCGCTGCGCGCGTATTCGCGCCACTTTGGGCCGTACCCCTTTGCAGAACTGGATGTGGTCGAGACGGGGACACGTGCCGGCGGCATCGAATATCCCGGCCTGGTGGTCATTGCCGACAATCTTTACCAGCAAGTTGGCGAAGGCAGCTATTTCGACTTTGTAGTGGCGCACGAGGTCGCGCATCAATGGTGGTACAGCCTGGTGGGCAACGACCAGGTCAATCATCCGTGGCTGGACGAATCGCTGGTAGGGTATTCGACGGTCCTGTATTACGAAGACACGTTCGGCAAAGCCGTGGCCGACGGAGTGCTCAAGCAAGTATTCGAGGACGCCTACCAAAAGCTGCTACAGGAAAAGCGCGACCAGAAAGTGGATCAGCCGGTATCGGCGTTCACCCAGAACGATTACAGCGTGGTGGTGTATCGCAAGGGGCCATTGTTCTTCAGGGCGCTGCGCGAGGCCATCGGCGACGACAAGTTTGACGCTTTTCTCAAGGCCTACTTTCGCCGGAACCGCTACGGTATCGCCACCCCGGAGCGAATGATGGCGGCCGCCGAGTCGGTCGCCAATCGAGCCGTCGTGCGGTCGCTGTTCGACCAGTGGATCGAGAGCGCGACAACGCCTTAAACACGAAACGTGCGCTGCGCCTCAAAGGCGCGCCGCACGTCCTTCCCCACAGACAAAGCCCCACTCGGACGATGGTCGCGACCGCCACTGGCGCTTACCGTTGGTCAGCAGACTCCTCGAGGCCGGCCTCGTCTGTTTGTTATACAGCCCAGGGCGCCAAAGGCGCTCACATGGGAATTGAGCCAGTCATCGGAATCTTGTTTCCCCCGGCGCCAACCAGTTGCATTCATCGTCCGCGGGGCTTTAGTCTACTTAAATCCTATTCAAAATAGGGGGCAATGTCAATAGCCCCTCAGCTTAAAATTTTCGGCTGGGCGACGGGCACAACCGCCGTTAACCGCGCCGGTCAAGGCAAAGATATTGGAGACTGGCTTGGACGGAAGCGGCATCCGGCAGCTCCAGGCAAAACATCGGCGGGCGAGCCAGGGCGCGAAGCTTGTCCAGCAGCGTCAGCATATCGAGCACGCCATCGTTAAAAGCCAGGTGAATATCCTCCGTCCCCTGGGTGTTGTGCAAATGAGTCAGGATCAGCAGCGGGCTGAGGCTGTCAATCCACGCTTCGACAGGCAGCTTGGAGTAGACGCGCGCGTGCCCCACATCCAGGCATGCGCGCAAGTGCGGCGAATGAACCCCTTCTAATACGCGCCGCAGGATGGACGGATCCGGCTCCCACATATTTTCCAGAACGATCATCTCGCCCAGTGTGCCGGCTTCCTGGGCCAATGGATGCCAGAAAGCCATCTGCCGCTCAATCCAACCACTCAGGTAACGCGGATCGTCAATCAACGGCAAATAGTTGGCGTGAAAGTTTATGACATGTGCGCCAAGCTCGGCAGCAATCGTCAGGTTCTGGCGATAGCGCTCACGCGCGATAGCAGCCACCTGGCGGTCTGGGCTACCGCTGAACAGGTCCAGAAAGGCCCCATGCAGCGTGAGTTCGCCGGTAAAGCCCGCCAGCGCCTTACGGTAACGGGCCACGTGCGCCCGCCAGTCGCCATCCAGAATACTAGGATCGGCGAACTCTTGCAATTCCAAGCCCACGCCATGCAATTCGGCTATCGCCTGCAACACTGGCAAGTCGCTCAACCGCTCGCACGAGATAAGGGCGCGATCCATTCCGTATCTCCTCGCCGGGTTTAGTTGAGTGACGATTTTACACCCGGCGGCCTCAAACGCCAAGCCTCTGCCGAACCCTCGCAAGGTTCCAGCGTGTCAGCGGCCTAAGGGCACCAGTTCTGCCCGTGCAACGCCGGCTTCGATATGGAGCACACCCACTGTTGGCCCGGCGGTGATGTAATAATCCGGCGCGACCGCGCCTGGATTGAATAGGAGCACATTCCCGACATAGGCCAGGTGTGGCCGATGGGTGTGTCCACTGATGACCACATCTACATCACGAAATGCCTCGCTCGCATAACGCAGGTAACGCGCCAGATCATAATTGCCCAGATTCTCGCGGAGCTTGTTCAAGAAATAGCGTCGCCAACTGCCATGTCCATGCGTCAGGCCGATGCGGCACCCTTCGACTTGCACGATGCGGCTGCGTGGCAAGTCCAACCACAAATCGGCGTTGCCGGCTACTGCCACGACCGGCGCAATGCGTCCCAGCTCGTCCAGAACGCACAGACTGTTAATGTCTCCGGCGTGCAGGATGAGCGCTACGCCATCGAACGCTTTAGCGATACCGGGGGGCAGGCGTTTGAGCCGTTGAGGCACATGTGTGTCGGCAATGACGCCGACGAGAGTCGTCACAGTTTGTTCCAATGATTGGGCTGAGCGCAGGATAAGGGGGGGCTATGGAATCATACCATGAAGCACACAACCGCGCCAGGAGGCAGGGAGACACAGTAGTATAGAGGCAATGCGGCATCAGGCGGCAAGCCGCGCCCAGCCAGATTGCCAGGAGGCGCGGTCGTCGTAGAGCACGCCGCACAGGATTTCGTTGAGTGGGACGTAGTTTGCCAATCGTGCGATCCGATGATGCAAGGTCGAGTTGATCGGGCCACCATAGTGGGCCAGCAGTGTCTCAATGACGCCTTCGCCGTGGTCGAGCCACACAGCCGTCCAATCGCCAGCCGGATCGCCGAGGCATGCGCTCTCAAAGTCAATCACGCCGATCAGCTTTTCCTGCGCCGGATCGAACAGAATGTGCTCGGCCCACAGGTCGCCGTGGCAGAACGCCGGGGTATAGTCAAACATAGCATCATCGCTCAGCAAGTCAGACAGGACACGCTCGGCCCAGGCCCGCTGTCGCTCATTGAGCAACGGGTAGACATGCTGACGGACCTGCCCACTCCACTGCGTCCACTGCGCACGGCGCTCGTCCGGCGTGCTCGACGGGATACCGATAGTCCATGCTCTTTCGAGGGGGAAACGATGCAGGTCAGTGAGGAACCGAGCCAATTGCCGCAAGGGCCGATCAGACCGGCACGCCGCCAACCGCTCGCGAGTGAGCGGCACACCCTCAATCTTGCGATAACCAACAAAGCGCGGAGAGATCGCGCAATCGGAGACGTACTCGTAACGAGGAATCGGGAGCGACACCGCGCCAGCGAGTTCGGGCAGTAATCGGATTTCCAGGTCGAGGCCGGCTTCACCCGCCGCCTGCTTGAGGAAACGCCAGGCCAGTCCGCTGTCCGTCTCAAAGACCCGAAAGACCCCTCCCTCACCCAATGAACGAAAACCGGACAGGTCGGGTTGAGGGAATTGTTGTGCGATGGCAGCTTGATAGAGTTGAGCATCCATTCGACTTTCGTCGTTCGTCATGGGTCATTCGGTAGAAATCAGTATTTGCTCGCGGTAGATATGAAACCGGTCCACTTCGCGAAAGCCGATGCGCTCGTAAAGCTGCTGGGCTCCAGTGGGATTCTCTGCGTCCATGCCCAGCGATACAGCCTCCAGGCCGCGCGCGGCGGCCTCGCGCAGCGTCCACGCGAGCATCGCCGTGGCGACGCCGCGCCGGCGCCACGGTCGGCGCACGCACAGCGTATCCACATATCCCTCACGCCGACCCGTTCTTTCAAAACGCAACGGGCTAAAATCATTGTAGCACGCGCCAACAACCTCATTGTCCGCCCAAGCGACAACAGAAGCCTCCGGCTGAACATACCCGGAGTCGAAAACATAGGCGCGCTGCTCATCCGAGATTTCGACACTGGCCCAATGATCGCGAAACGCTTCATTGATGGCGGCATTTGCAGCATGGTTATCTTGTGGATGGCGATATGTCCGCAGCGTGATACCTTCCGGCACGACGAGCGGCGGGATGCTTTCTCCCACCAGAGGGCGAAGCATCTCGAGCGAGTAACGGGCCAGGCTCAACCCGCCCTGCTGCAGCAGCGCGATCTGCCATTCCGCCAGCGAGTTGACTTCGGTCTGAAGCCATGCCGACCGGCTGTCACATTCGTCACGACGCGCCAGTACACGATCTCAGATCGCTTGCAGCAGGTGTGGGCCAGCATCGGTCTCGCGCATGTCGGGATGGACCGTCACGTAGCACCAAAAGATGTCTTCGTTTCCGTGCAGCAGCAGGACTTTCGCCATCCCTACCACACGCCCATCGTTTGACTCGGCAATAAAGACATTGCGGACTGGATCAAGTCCAGGCCACTCCATCTCATGGCGGACCGTTTCAAGTGTGCGCGGTTGATCGTCATGATCGAGTGGATGAACTGCCTGGCGGAGTTCAACCAGCGCGGGCAAATCCCCAGGCCGACAGTTTCGAAGCGTAGTCATGGCTCACACCTGTCCGACAGAATCATTTGCCAGTTTCTCCACCAGCAAGTGGAACGCCTGTGGAGAAGGGCCGTCTTCCATGCGGTGCTTGATTTGCAGCGCGCAATCCATCGGGCTGGAGATAGATGTATCAACTTCCAAATCATACAACCCGTGAGCATGGACAAGGTCAAATTGTGCCCTGGCCTGCCCGCAAGTCCGATCGCGTCGTTCGCGTTCTCTCTGTTCGACCACTTCAAGAGGGCAGCGCACCCCAACGAACCAAACCCGAAAACCACGCAAGACCTCGACGCACTCCTTCAGCCATGGCCGTTCGAGCAATACATGGTCAGCGACCACATTATTCCCGGCGCGCGCTAACGCGGCAATCGAGCGGTGCATCCCGGCTATCACCCGATGTCCCACCGGCCCGGCTTTGATACTCAAGCCCGTCCGATTGATTGGATCGGCATAGAGATAGTCGAAAACTTGATGCCACAATGGCTCATTGAGATAACACTTCGGAAGCATGAACAAAAACTTGTCTATGCCAGCGTCGAGGTATGGTTCGTCCAACACCTCCTGCAGCGCTTTAACGATGCTGGTCTTGCCGGAACTGGATGTTCCATTCAAAATAATGACGGTTCCCTTGTCCATTTGAGATTTGAGACTTGCCCTATCGTTCGTGCGCCTCATCGAATTCCGGGTGAGGCTTGCGCCCAATGACAATCATCCGATCGTGATAGCGCGGCCCATACGGCCTGGGTGGCAAAATCACATCGCCGTAGGCGGCACGCAGAGGCAGCCCTGCCTCGCGCAGGAGGGCGTCCAACTCGGGCAGCGAATAGACGCGGATACGCTCGTTTTCTGCGCAGACATTCATGTTGCCGTCGCGATCCAAATAGCGAAACGCGCCATGACGAATGCACGTCGCCGGGTCGTACCAGGCTTCCATCAGCATATAGCCGCCGTCAAGCTCCAACCACCACTTTTCGCGCGGGAGCATCAGTAGCGCCGGATCGGAAAGATCGAGCAAGAGCTGTCCACCGGGGATGAGCGCACGCGCCGCGCCGTCCAATATCGCGCGGTTGCCGGCCTCGTCCATAAAGCCAAGGCTGGTGCCCAAGACGATGACGGCGTGAAACCCTTGCGCACCCAACGCGCCGAGCGCGGCGAGTGGGTTGCGCATGTCGCCCACGACGAACGTTGCATTGGACACGCCCGCCTTGTCCGCCTGCTCCGTGGCGTATTCCACCAAACGCGGCGCAATGTCCAGCCCCACGGCCTGGATGCCACGCTGCGCCAGCCGCAACGCGTGAACGCCGCTGCCGCAGCCCAGGTCGAGCACGCGGTCGCCGGGCCGCAGGTCAAGCGCTTCGACGATAAAGGCGACGAGTTCGTCGTCATGCCGCTCGATGTGCGGGATGGTCTGCCGGTGCGTGACGCGAAAGAGATAGGCCCACCAGTTCCAGTCGCGGGTGATGGTGTTCATGTTGCCTTCTTTCTCCACGAAGGACACAAAGGAACAAGTTTTTATTCGTGTTCTTCGTGTCCTTTGTGGATTAAAGCTTTTCCTCGACCTTGGCAGCGACGGCGCGGATGTTGGCGTTCCTGTCCTCGCCCCACTGGGTCACAGCTTGTTTGACCGCGTCGGGATTCTTGCGGACGAGTTCTTTGAGTGAGCCAGCAACGGCGGTCTGTACACGTTTGTTGCCGTCCGCCGCGAGTTTCTTGAGCAGTTTGAGCGCCTCGGCTACGTGATCCTTGGCCCACACGTTGCCGAGCGTCCGAGCGATGATCCACCGCGCGCGCCAATCGGTATCGACTGACCACTCGCGCAGCGTCGCCAACATCACGTCAGGATTGTCGGCGTTGCCCATGCCCAAGATCGGATGTTTAGCTTTGGCGATCTGTTGCAAACAAAAGGCCACATTCTTGCGCACATACTCGGTGTCGTCGTGCAGCAGTTCCTTCATCAGCGCAATGACTTTGCGCGGCTGGCGGATACCGTAACGCATCAGCGCGTTCGTCGGCACGCGGCGCACATTCGCGTCGGGGTCGTGAACCCATCTCGCCATCAGCTCATAGACAAACTCGGGCTGCGTGCGCCCCACCTGATCATCAAAGGCATTGGCGATGTGCCACGTCCACAATGCTCTGCGGCGCAACCTGACCGACCTCGCCCAAGACGACGCAAGCTAACGCGCGGACAGCGGCCTTTTCGTCAGCAGCCAACCGCTTGACCGTCGCCACCGCGTCGGCGCGCTGCGCGATGCTCGCGCCAAACTCTTTGCCCAGCGGGACGATGATCTTGAACATCGTCCCCGGCCCAATCGGCCCATCTGCCTCGATTTCCGGGGCCGCCTTGACGAGAAGCTTGCGGATGCCTGTGCGCATAGTTTCACTCCATACTCTGAACACCATCGGGCACTCTCTGGATGGTGCCCCCTATGATGGGTTCGCTCGCGGCGAAGAACCAATACGTCAGCACGGCCGCCAGGCCATACAGCGCCGCCGTCGCCACAAACAATGGGTTGAATCCCCAGTGTTCTTGAATCACGCCAGAAAGATACGGGCATATGGCCCAGCCGACATTCCACGTCACACTGGCAAAAGCGTTGACTGTGGCGCGCTCGCCCTCGGCGACTTGTTCCATCATGAAGGCGTTGTAAAGTGGCCCGCCCATGTTCATCAGAGCGCCGCGCATCCAGAACGCCATTGCCGCCAACGCGAACGATGGCGCAAAGCCGATGGTCAACAAGAACGGCAGCGACGCAGCCTGCGCCAACGCGACCGAGCGAACCTTCCCGAACCGTCGCGCCAACAGCGGCGCCGCCAGCGTCGCCACACCCGTCACCACACTGGAAAGCGCAAAGATGACGCCCAGCGTCTCATCCGGCACGTGATGTCGCTCGCGGAAAAATACGTTCATGTACGGGATGAGCAACGCCGCGCCAATGCTGATGATCGCGTTGGGCAACAGCAGCTTGACGATCATCTGCCGGTGGTACATTCCGCGCCACGCGATGACGGGCGCAGCCTTGACCTGCGTCCACACATCCTCAAGGAACAACCCGATCAAACGCACATTGGGCAACGCCCACCCGTGAGGGGCATGCGCCGCGCGCGGCGGCTCGCGCATCCAGAGCAGCGGCAACATTGCCAGCAAACTCAAGGCCGGGCTGACCACCAGCGCCGCGCCATACGCCGGCGCAGTGTCCGGCGTCAAACTGAACACGCCGCCCATCAAGCGCGGCAGTTGACCGCCCACCAGGCTGCCCGCAAAGCCCGCCAGTGTGTTGAACCCAAAGCTGGCGCTGAACAACGTCGTGCGCTCGCGCTCGCCTGAATTCTCCATCATGAACGGCGAGGCGCTGACGTTGAACAGCTCGTTGCTCATGCCCAGCAGGATGGCGGCGACGATCAACACAGTGGAGCTGGCACCCCATACAATGACCGTAATGGCGACGATGGCGCCCAGCGTCCCCCACAGCATCGCCTTGCGACGACCCATGCGATCCGAAAGTAGGCCCAGCGGCACAGCCGCAAAGAGTGCCACCGCGCTAGGCAAGGAAGACAGCAAACCCAGAAAATCTTTGGGGTATCCGCGCGCCAGGATGTAGAGATTGAAAAAGAGAGAATAGACGCTGAAACTCAACCCGGCCAGGATCGAGTTGAGCAGGTACAGCCGTGCGTTGCGACGAAAGATCGCCGTGTAGGCTTGCGCGCGCTCGATCAATTCCCTTGCGCTCACAACGCTACTCCCAGTTCAGACGAAAGACAAAGGACGACGGACGGAAAAGATACAAAGTGAAGCGCCTGCATCCCCGCCGCGCGCGCGCCGGCGACGTTCTCCTCAACATCGTCCACAAACAGGCAATCCGCAACCGGCACGCCCAAACGCTCGGCAGCCAAATGATAAATGCGCGCGTCCGGCTTGAGAATGCCTTCTTCGCCAGAAATGATGATCACGTCCAACACATCTATCAGGCCGTGCTGCGTGAGGAGTTGACGCAACTGGGCGGAAAAGTTGGAGAGCAGCGCCGTCTTGTAGCGCGGGCGCAGGCTGCGGATGAGCGCCACGAGGTCGCCATCGAGCCGGTCGCCCGCCCAAAAGTCGCGCCGAAATTCGGTCAGTGCATCGGGCGAAAGATTCAGCCTCGCACCTAAATTGACCCAGAAATCGCCGTCACGCATCTGGCCGAGTTGCGTGCGCCGCCACGCGGGGCTTTCGAACACGAGCCGATTGACGCTGCCCGGTGCAAGTCCCAGCCGCGCATCCCACGCCAGCCGGGGACTGGCATCCACTGTGCGCATGAGCACTCCGCCCCAGTCAAAGATGACAGCCCGGATCATATCACCTGGCCTCGCTGCACGTTTTGAGGCGCAGGTTCCGGTGACTGTGCCGACCGTGATAGGGCACGGCGCAATCCAGCGCTGATGCGGATAATCCAACGTGTCAGGGCGTTCCATTTAGATTTCAACATGGTCGTGCTCCTTAGGAGCGGGCGACATGGGGATGTCGCCCTACTGCCACGCGACCTCCTGCAAAAAAAAACAAAAACCGTGGGAAGCGTCCGGCCCACGGCTGTTGCGAGCAAACAAAAAGGCCGTGAGCGCTCAGTGCACCCACGGCCTCGAACCACTCCGTTGGAAATCCTACCAGGCCCCAGGCGCACTGCGAGAAGGCGAACTGCTGAAAACGCCAGCGCGTTCTCGGATGATGGCTGCAAACATTTTGTCGCTCATGCGCCTCAACCTCCTTGTAGGATGGGCGCTATTTTATCCGGCTTCAACTGAATTGTCAAGCGCCCGTTGCGCGAGTAGTATAATGAGTATCAGGTATCGGCCAGTCATCCCATCTTCCAAGGAGTCCACTCATGAAACTCAACTATCGCCAGACCTTTCTCCTCGGCTTTGGATTCCTAGGCGTCAGTGTGATCTGGACGCTGTACAATGCCTACGTGCCCATCTTTTTGCAGTCCGGCAATCCTGAATTTGCCGGCACCGCCAAGACCTTCGGCTTTGGGTTGAGCGCAGCGTGGGCCGGGTTCATCATGACGCTGGATAACATTGCCGCGCTGTTCATCCAGCCTTACATCGGCGTGGTGAGCGACCGGACACGCACGCGCTTTGGGCGGCGCATGCCATACATCCTCGTCGGCGCACCGATTGCGGCGATTGTGTTTATCTTGATCCCGCTGGCCCCGCGCCTGATCCCGCCCGAACTCAACGGCCAACTTTCGCAACTGGGCGGCCCGTTCGCGCTGATGATGGTCGCCCTCGGGTTGACGCTATTGGCAATGGCGATCTTTCGCACGCCCGTCATCGCGCTCATGCCCGACCTGATCCCCAGCCCGCTGCGCAGCAAAGCCAACGGCATCATCAACTTTATGGGCGGCGTGGGCGGCTTGCTCGCCACGTTCGGCGGCGCGGCGCTGTATGGCCTCGGCTCGCTCGTGCCGTTCGTGGCCGGTTCCGTGCTGCTGATCGTCGCCGTGGTGATCTTGTTCATCGCCATCAAAGAGCCGAAAGAATATGCCGAGCCGGAAAAGGAAGGCCCATCGGGCCTCAGCCTGCTCAAGCATTTGCGCGAGGTGCCAAGCGAATATCGCCGCAGCTTATTTCTGCTGATGGGAGCGATCTTTTGCTGGTTCGTGGGCTATAACGCGATCGAGACGTTTCTCTCATCCTATGGCGTGGCCGTGCTCAAGGTGCCGGAGAACCGTGCGGCGCTGCTCCTGGGCGTGGCGCAGATCACGTTGACGAAGTGTATTCAATAGACAATGGGTCGTCACTCAGAATGTAGGATACATCCACCTTACGCCGATTGTGCTTGCTCTTCTTTGGGTCATCCCCGCAATATACCTTCACTTGCACGTCCAGCACGTCAAAGAGTTCGCGCTTTTGTTTGAAGGTCGGTTTCCCGCCGCCTTCCAGTTTGCGCCGCAAGCGGGCTACACCCATTTTGATATTTTCCTGGCGTGCTTCGGTCAGTTCTGTTTCGGCCAATTCTAACGCGACTCGATCACGTTCGGTTGTCAGATTGTTTTTGTGTTGGCTTGCCCGCTTTTGCTCTGCCTCTAAAGATTCGCGGGCGTCGTCGTCGGTCGCGTTACCGATAGCCGCCGATAGGTTGCGGATTCGTTTGAGTTCCTTGTCAATCTCTCCATTGATTTGCGCCAAGCGTATCCGTTGCGGCTCCAAGTCCGCCGAACGACGCGCGGCCCGTTGGCGCAATCCTTCGGCCAATTGCTCATCTTGGATGCTGCCGATCACCGCATCCCAAACTAACCCGCCCATAATATCGGCGCGCACCGTGCGGGCGTCGCATGTTTTGATATGCGGCCCACGCGCCAGATTGCCACAACAGCCGTAGTATTCCAACCGCTTGCCCTTGCTGCCCACGCCGCGCAAAAAACCATACATGGCATGGTCACACTCACACTTGATGCGCCCGGCCAATAGGTATTCATGCTTCCGATTGCGCTTGCTCATCGCCTTGTTGCGTTTTATCCGCTCTTGGGCCGCATCAAATAGAACGGGGTCAATAATCGCCAGTTCGGGATGCTGCGTCGTGACACCCGAAAAACGCAAGTCGCCCAGGTACACGGGATTCGTCAGAATATACCGAACTGCTGAAGGGTGCCACACCCGCGCCGCGTGCGCCGTGGGCACGCCCCGGATATTCAGCATGTCCGCGATTTGATACAGCGTCATCGGGGAGCATCCGTCGCCCACATAGGCCCGATATATCTCCTGCACCGTCGCCGTCGGCGTCGGGTCAATCTTCAACCGCGAATCGCGCCGAACCCCCTCGCGGCTGTAACCGAACGGCACCATAGAACCTATCCACTTGCCCGCTTCCGCCTTCGCCGTCTTGCCACGCCTTGACCGCTCCGCAATCTTTTTGCGCTCCGCGCTTGCCCCATGTGCCTTGATGTAACCGACAAGGTTTCCTTCCATCGTGTAGGGGTCAAGTCCAGTATCCGAGTAGTGCAACTCTATCCCATGCTCAAAAAGATACGACTTGAAAAGCAGATATTCCAAGACAAGCTCGTCGCGTGCGGTTCGGTCATTCGTGTATAGAATCACGGCGTCAACCGCGCCAGAATCTACCAACTTATAAAGTTCCTTGCCCTTTGCCCGTTCCACAATCGGAATAGCGCCGCTTGAATCATCGGCCAATTCTGCCACGACTTGAAAGCCGTTTTTTGTGGCATAGATTCGGCACCCGTCAAGCTGCGTCGGCAGGCTGTAGCCAAAGTCTTTTTGGCCCGTCGTACTCACTCTTGTGTAGATCGCCGCTCGTTTCTCGTTCATCGCTTCCACTCCCTTCTGTCGGTTCATCCTCTATGATGACAAACTCGCCTGACTCTGGATCGTACTTCACGCGTTTGCCCACCATCTGCGAGATGATGTGCTCGAACTTTTGTGTCAATCTATCCTCTTCCATTTCCGCCTTCTTGGGCTGGGCTGAACGCGGCGTAAGCATCGCGTTCAGCCCGAACCCGCTAACTAGTGGGCAATGTCACCCGTTCATCCAAAACACCGTCCACAAACGCCGCTGCCGATTTGCCCAGCACCTTCTCACGCTGCTGCTCGCCAAGTTTTAGGAATCGGCATAGATCGTGCAAAACAAGCGCCGCGTTCGTTTCAACCCGCTGGACAGGTGCGCCCGCATCCTTCTCAATGTACCTGCGAAAGTCTAACAGCAGATCGGACATGTTTCGGTATTCAAGTTTGCCGACAAGTTGTCGTGTTTCGACAAATGCCTGTGTTGCCATTGCGCGCCCCTTTCGATGGGCCGGACAAACAAGAAAAGTCCGGCGGTGAATAATACGCCGGACTTTACAAGTGCGAAAGGCTATGATATGATTTCTCTTAGCCTGCGCGCCGGTAGCTCGGCGTTCGGGTCAGAACCGCGTGAGAGTTTTCGGCTCTTGCGCGGTTCGCTTATATAGGTCTTATAGGCTTGCCCCCTTTCGTTCAGGATGTGAATAAAGTCACCTATATTATACACCCATTGTCAAGCGTAGTGGGCCGCGCGTGCTTTTCAGTTGGAAAGGTTCAACAAGGAATCAAGGCTGTGTGCCAGGTATGCGCTTGCCTGTGGCATTTGCGGCATAGGGTTTCTAAGTCTTCCATAGGCTCATGGCCCAAATGCACGTAAGTCTTGTGATGACAGTGCAAGCGCTGGTTGCCATGACACGAAACGCACCGCCCGCCGTCAACCGCCCGCCGCTCGGCTGCCTTCGCTCGCTAGGCGGTAGAGCGAATGTACAAAAGGTAGTACCGCGAAAATCTCACAGCTTTTCTATCGCCATGCGCAGCGCCTGCGCCTTGCGTTGATGCTTTTCGTACTCGCTCGACAAATGGCGCATTTCGCCTCGCACGTAATCGGCTTCTCCCATCGTGACACATGATGCAAGACTGGCTTGCTGTTTGCCCAACGCCCGCTCTAATGCCAGCATCTCGCCCATCTCATCGGCCAGCGCCAGGCCCAAACACGCGCCCGTTTTGCGCGTGGCACAGAATTGATACTCGGATGCTGTCACCAGCCGAAGATATGGACGGCCAGACTTCTTGGCGTAGGCCGTCTCAAAACGCGCATCAGGCCCGCCAAATTCGGCCCACAATTCATTCGCTGTTGCAGAGCGTGTACGCATCCCTCTTGACACTTTGCCCCCTTCTCTACCCCACTCGCGCGCGCCCGCGAAAACGTACTAATGGTTCGACGCAAAATCGCCCCCTTCTATTAATGAAAGGGCGATAACGTTTTTCCCGGCTGGACAATCGCCCTTTCAATGGTAGGAGTGGTAGCCCTATTACTGCTTATCAAACACGTAACTGTAGACTACACCAGGGCGCTTTGGGAACAAGTCATCCTGGCTCTTGAACACTCTCTCATATCTCGGCATAAAATCGCCCGCGTGCTTGATTTTGTACCAGGCTTCGCCGCCAAAGTAGACGATAGTCACGCCTTCCGGCTGTTGCAGCTCCTCATCAGCCGGGAAATGAAAAACCGGCTCCGGCGACTTCGGCGACTCTGGCTCTGGCGGCGTCATCATCCGCGCGATCGCGCAGTAGATCACTAAGATGATTGCGCCGGCCACTATCAGGATCGCCTGTAACTGACTCATACCTTGCCTACCCAGTGCCTCACCGCGTCCACGTCAATGTCTAAAAACAAATCAAGCCAATCGCGCGCCAGATCGCCGTCGAGAAAAATGCGCGCATCTTCCGCGCAAACGTGACCTCGGTGGGCACAGCCCCCGTTGCACGGTTTGCCGCGCCGGACATCATTCACCGCGCGCAGCAACGTCGCCGCAATCAGCCGCCGACATCCGTCGCTGTCGAGCATGATCACCTCACGCGGGTCGCCTGCCGACGCGTCGCGGGAGCAGGTCGCGCGCGCCGGACAGGCGATGATGCGTTGCTGCAACGCCTACACCGGCTGCGCCCACCAAAGCGAAACGGCGGCTTGCGCCCTTGCCAGTCCAGCACAAGGAAAACCGCTGCCCATGTCGAATCGCCACGGCTCGCGTTCAAGCCACTGTTGCGCTTGTGTCGCTATGATAATCTTGAGCATTTCTTCGGCGAACGGTTGCGTGACCTCCTCATTCGCCATGTATTGCGCAAGCCACATCCCGGCCCTGGTCATCGGCCGGCTGGCCCGTTGCGCGTCGTAATCCTTGCCGTGCAATTCCAGCGCCTGCGATTCCAGCTCCAGAAGCTCGATGCGCGCTTGAACGTCCTGCACGGATTGGCCGCGCCCGACGCGCCGCCCTTTTATGAATTCCGTTCTGGTGTTCAAAGATGCGGCTAGCATGACCTGGCAACACTCCGGAACTGTAACGGATTTGATGAACCTGACATCTTCGCCCTTGAATTTGCCAGGATAACCCTCGATGTCTTGGAGTGAGTAGCTCCATTCTTGAAGTGTTCCTAGATTCTTGGCAACTTGATAGTGCTCGCGTCCGTTTGCCGAATCCAAAAAGAACCTGCCCATCACCCGGGCTTCGTTATCATCGGCATTGATAACGCCTTTGCCCACGGCCGGCACACTCCAGTTGTGGCCCCATGCCGAAATGCGCACAGGCGCACCATCTGTGAACGCACCGGGCAAAAGGACATCACCTTGATGGTCTTTCACGTTCAGCGTGCTAAAGACGGCCACAAACTCGCCCGGCTCGCCTGTTTCCCTATACTGAGTTTGAAAAGTTTTATGCTCAATCATTGCTCACCTCGTCCTAGCCAAGAATTATAGACTCCGCGCAGCCGCGAGACAATGGAAACTCCCGGCCTGGCTGCCGCCTCTCGAACGTCTGCCGTCGCAACGGCGTCAACGTCAAACGTCAGCAACGGCCTTTCTTTCCACGTATCCGCAATCATCGCTTGCGCACTTTGCACTCCCACCCGCGCACGATCAAGGCGAATGAGACAATCGCGTCCGTGAATTCGCGCGAATTGTTCAACCTCTCTCGCACGCGCCCACGCGCGAGAGGCCGCGTCATAGTTCTGAAGTGCCGGCGTGTTTTGTTCATTGCGAAATGCCCCAAATTGCACCACTGCCTCATCCCGCGCCAGGGCCGCTGCCGCGCGAATTTTTTCGGCCTCGCAACGCAATTCAATCGCCCTCGCCAATCGCGCCTGCGCATCGGCCAAGTCGGCTTGCAGAGTTTCGCACAACCAGGCGTAAAATTGTTCCGGCATGTTTTCGGCTTTGCTGCCCGGCGTTGTCTGCAACGCCGCAATCGCCTGCATCGCTTCAGCCATGTCCTTGTCCTTGTTTGCAACCTTCTCTTTCATTTGTCTCCCCCTTTTTCACTTGTCTCTAATGGCGGATGCGCCGCCGCGTCGCTATTTGCCATCGCCGCCAATTCATCTGCAAGACTTGGCTCCGCTGGCGGATCGGCCCAAATGTGCAATCTGCTGCCTGGCGTCATGCCAAATTCCTTCATCAACTTCAGTGTCGCCGCCGATGATTGCCTTTCAATCGCAAGCCAGGGACTTTTGACCATGCCCCGCGAACCCTTGACTAAAAGCCCCTCACTTGCGAGATGCGCACCCGCTTCTAGCATCATCGCATAGTTCCAGCACAAAACACATAGCAGGGGCACGTCCACAACGGTCAAGTTGCAACTTTTCTTGATGACGGGCACAAGTTGTTTCCACGCTTCACGCGCGTTGCCCACCAGGTCATCTGGCGGCTCCAGATTCTCTAATGGCGGAAAACTGATTTTCAACCTGGGACGCACACGATCTTTGCGATAGGTCCCTTGCAATTGCTTCAAATCGTCCGGCTTTTTTTGTGTCATTGTTCTACCTCCAAAATGTGCAAATAAACGATTTCAACTGACGGCGCATACGTTGGACTGGCCGACCGGTAGTTTGGGAAAAAAACTTTTTGCGATTTTTGGGCCGGCGTCCCCTCTTATCTAAAATTATCAAAGTCTTTCTCTCTCGACTTGCTCTTTGCTTTGCGCTCGTCCGCCCGCAAGCGCTTGGCGCGCCTCATCTTTCGATGTCGCCCGCTGCACCTCAATGCGCTTTGTCGAATGTGTAGCATGTCTCACCTCGCGTTGTCCAACAGTTCAACCGCATCGTCAACACTTCTGATAATTGTGCAACTATTCGCCGAGCAGCATCTCATCTCATCCCCGCGCGCGTGGAGCGCATACTTCCGGCTCCGCGCACTTTGACGGCTCACAATCCGATGTGCCCAGTCGCGCACAGCCGATGCAATTCGCCATGCACTTTACGACCAATGGACTACCCTCGCAGCAGCACCGACGCCCAACAAATCGCACGTCGGCTGTGACGTACTGAGAGCACGTCGGACACACTAATGGAGTAAATTTACCTGCCATGTTCGCCTCGCAGATTTGCAAGTTTTACCACTTTTGACGGTTGAACATAACACTTATACAGCCCGCACGAATCGCCGTTGTCTGACGGCCCCAACAAAGTACAATCCGTCGCTCAGTTCCATAAGACTTGACAGGTCAAGTTCGCCCATGTAATCCACTATGGGGATAACCGTCAGCGCTTCCAGCAACCCTCTTGCAACAAGATTCTTTGTCGCTCTTGAAAATGACGCATCAAACGACGGTGCGATATATCTGCCATACACAAACGCTTTGTGCTTCATTGCCAAGTAGGCCAGACTTGCGCGCAAGTCAAAAACATGATCGGCCAATCTGAATCGCCTACCACGCGAGATAACCCATCCCGGTTTATCAAATTTCCAGTCTATCGGCTTCGGCTCTCCATACCACTCCTGACGCGCGTTACCACGATAAAAAATACTCGACTCTTTAGCAGTCTGTAGTGTGTTCATTATCTCGCGCTGCAGCTCGCCAAGTCCCTTACTCATTGCCTGTCATCCTCGCCTATCTTGCGCGCCGGTCTTTCAATAACCGGTTAGTCAACTGTAAAGTTACACCCTGCAATGTCGGCAAGTTGTACCTGTACCCCCTTAAGAGAAAGGGGGGGTACAACACAACTTCATTGCTTGTTCTAGTTGTCCCAGGTACAACCTAGGTATCCGCTGCCAGCACATCGTGTAATTTTTCGGTGCAGAAAATTATCACTGCAAGGCATTTTTTGAACCTATTTTTCGTCATTTTACACGATGTCCTGACAACACGGCTTGTGTACGAT
>Ga0315279_10000591_pt1 | contig 70424 bp, 46 predicted proteins | sample YL17G06_20_MG_FD_203694 | JGI IMG/M metagenome (GOLD analysis project Ga0315279, IMG submission 203694) | Sediment microbial communities from Yellowstone Lake, YNP, Wyoming, USA - YL17G06_20 | ecosystem: Environmental > Aquatic > Freshwater > Lake > Sediment | place: USA: Wyoming | collected...
CTTCTGAGGAAGGGGTGGTTTCGATAAAGGCCCAGTGCTCCCATGTCCCGCTTTGGGTATAGCGATCAACATAAAGATCACCATTACGATAGGAATATAAATCGAAAAAATAAAGCTTGTTACCCCAGCTTCCTGTCAGAATCACCGGGTAACTGCAGCTATTTCCCATGCTACTCCACCAGCTAGTCAGGTAAAACCAGTTGGCTCCGCCATCCGTGGATTTGTAAATCCCGACGAAGGCGTTATCCACCCCGTTGTATGTGCTACACCTCACCGCATACAAGTTACCGCTGGTGTCGTGGTCGATTGATATTCCATTCTGAACCGGTCCATCTGCTACGAGGACATCATCGTCCCACAGATGGGGCTTTTCAAATTGAGACTGGGCTTCAGAATCCGTTCCCCCGCCCATAATCGGGAAAACAGCCCCAAAGAAAACAAAAAGCCCCATCATAGGAATTAATCCTTTAATTACTCGCATAGTTCCTCCAAGATTAAATTTTATTAGTTTTATGTTTACATTACTAATATACCCCAAAACCCCAAAAAGTCAATTTTTTTTTAATAAATATTAGAGATTATTTGAGGATTGAAATATGATAAAAAAGATCGTATTGGCGGGCTTGAAAAAAGATCGAGCGGGGGCTTGCCCTGACTTCGTACCGAAGGACTCAGTCCGAGGGAAGACTCGCTCTGAAGGGTTCAACCCCCGCCCTTCCTCCGTAGGGACAGCCCTCGTGGCCGTCCTTTTCATTTCAAAATGCTTTGGCTGTCATTGCGAGGAGCGGAGCGACGAAGCAATCTCATCAAAATTCGCTACTTAGAGATTGCTTCGTTCCCCCGCATACTGCGGGGGGACTCGCAATGACAAATTAGATATTATTTAGGAGATGATGTGCTAAATTAAAGCGGAGGGCGCAGGACTCGAACCCGCATGTCCTTACGGACGCCTGATTTCAAGTCAGGTTCCTTACCAATTAGGATAGCCCTCCGAATCGGTTCATGGTATATAGTTAATAGTTTATGGTAAAATCTTCAAAAATCTGTCTTCCTGCTAACCTCAAACTTTATCTACGGTATCAATATCTGAAATTTTCAAAGAAAAGCAACAGAAAAATCTATCGGGGGAAGGTTTTTTCCCCTTAGTTATTTTTCTGGACATTCACAAAATTTTATAAATTGGAGGTCCAAAGATTTTTCATAAAGCAGGGGTGGTTGGTAGCCGTCCATATGGACGGGGCGGGGATAGAAAAAATGGAGAAACTCCTCCTATTTATAGATTGACATATCCGGGTTTTTGAGTATATTTATGTTTAGGAGATTCAAGGAAGCGGACAGGTCAACGGATTAAGCGGAGAGAACGAATAACGAAAAAATCAACTAACCATCATTCCCGGAGGTAGTTTATGAGTTTCAAAAGATCAGTCTTGTTTTCAGCACTACTTTTAGCCATGTTTTTATGGGGAACCGGTCAAGTCTTAGCCTCTCCGGTTTTGATCAAACTCCAACTAAAAGATCAATCCGATTATGAGAAAGCCAAAGCTTTGAACGTATTGGCTTTTCACCGGTTTGATAATCTATTCATCGCCGAATCTGAAAGATCGAATCTTAAGGCTTTGGAAGATAGGGGCTTAACTTATCAAATCATAGATGAAGAACCCTGGACCCAAAGCTATTATGTGATCTCCGAAAGCGAAAGGTATGAAAAGGTGGATTTATCCCAGTATGGCAAAATACTTGTGCAAACCGGAATTTTTTATTTTATGAAGATTTCAGATGAGAGTGCCCGAAACTTAGCCGAAAAGGGTTATCATATTGCCAAGGTTTTTCAGCGCGCTATCCCCTTGAAATACAAACCGGTGCCCAAAGAGAGGCCAAAAGCACTCCCCTACTATCCCAGCATCGACAGTCTTCTTTCCTTAATCTCGCAGGATTCCCTTTATGCCTGGAATTTGCGTCTGCAGAATTTTAAGACCAGATATTCTTATTCGGATTCAGTATACCGGGCACGCGATTGGCTTTTTAACAAGTTTCTAAGCTTTGGAATCGACTCGATCTGGTTGCATCATTATAATTATGATTCTGATCAATACAACGTAGTAGCAACGGTGGTAGGCACGGTCAAGCCGGATAAGCTCTTAGTGGTGGGAGGGCATTATGACTCCGTAGTATACGGAAGCGGAACAAATCCCTATACTTGGGCACCCGGCGCAGATGACAACGGCTCAGGCACCGTTGCTACCTTGGAGATGGCACGGATAATTGCGCAACATCCTTTGCCGGTCACGGTGATGTTTGTCCCCTTTGCCCAGGAAGAGCAAGGTTTAATCGGTAGTGACTATTTTGCCTCATATCTTAGTAGTCAAGGAGTCGACCTTCCTCTGATGATAAATGCTGATATGATCGCACATAACCTGGGCGCACACACGGCTGTCGAAATCTATGCGGCCTCCAGTGCTATGGAGTTTGTGAACATCATGATAGACATGGCAAACACCTATACCTATTTGACTGCTTCCTATTCGGGTCAATCCTCAGGGAGCGATCACTACTCTTTCTATCAATACGGATATGATGCGGTCTTCTCCAGTGAGGGGGATTTCTTCTCGAATGGTTGGCATAAAAACTATGATATAGTGGATAGCTTAAATTTTGGCTACATGAAAGAAGTGGTGAAGATGGATTTAGCCACCTTGATCACCGTGGCAAAGTCTATTGGATATAAGATTGGGGACGCCAATGCCGATGGCTTGATCGACATCCTCGATATTGTTTTCCTCATAAATTATCTTTTCATAAATGGTCCCAATCCTGATCCATTCTACACCGGAGATCTAAATTGTGATGGGCAAATACTTATAGATGATGTGGTCTTTTTGATCAACTATCTCTTTGTAAATGGTCCTCCACCCCCGGCTTCATGTTGAAGTTTGAGATTTATTTACCCTGAGTAAAACCGAAGGGTCGATCCCTCCCGCCGAAGATACGAACCGCATGGTTCATACCAAAGGCGTGGAGGGATTTTTTTGGGAAAAACCACTCTGGAGTGTCTGTCTTCAGGCAGACCGATTTTTTGTCTCCTTATAGGGTTCCACATAAGCTTGAGGTCTAGTTCTAAGCCACTTTAGTGGCGTTCAGAGGTGTCAGAACCCCTTTCTGATCTCAAGATCCAGAATTCGGACACCATATCGGTTATCCGCACGGGTGTTCCCAAAAGCATCTCTATCCTATACTTCTCGGGAAAAACAAAAATTTACAAAAACTCCTTTACAAAGTGAAAAACCGATGTTTTATTCTCTTAGTTTAGAAAAAATTGACCGGGAGCTTAAATGAAGAAGGTGGTTGTAATAAACAGCGACAAGATGGGGCAGGGAGATGAAAACCTGGGAGTCCGTCTTATGGGCAACTTCCTGAAAACTCTCCTTAACGCAGAAAAAAGACCACAGATGTTGGTGCTTTACAACTCCGGAGTGAAACTGATCGCTAAAGATTCACCGGTTCTGGAGACTTTGCAAAGCTTGGAGAATTTGGGAGTCGAGATCATCTCTTGTGGAACTTGTGTAAATTTCTATGGACTGGTCGATCTGATCCAGGCAGGAAGAGTAAGCAACATGCAGGAGATCGTCGGCGTTCTGACCGAAGCCGAAAATATCATCACCCTGTAAAAAATGTCCAAGAGGGAATTTTTCGACAGACATGCAGTCTCCTGGGATGGGCAGTATGACCAAGATGTCGCCTCTCAAATTGAAGAGCTGGTCCAAAGATTTGGTCTTCAGGAAGGCAAGACTGTTTTGGACGTAGGATGCGGCACGGGAATCCTCCTACCCCATCTTTTGAAGAAAGTAAAAGAAAAAGGCTCGGTCTTTGCCTTGGACTTCTCCTGGAACATGATCTTAAAAGCCAAGAAGAATAAGGCAAAAAAGGGTATCCATTTTATCAATGGTTCATTGGAAGCTCTTCCGCTGAAAGATCAAACCATTGATTATCTCACCTGCTTTGACACTTTTGCCCATGTTACCGACCAGAAAAAGGCATTATATGAGATGGGCAGAGCACTAAAAAAGGGAGGCAGACTTTTTATAGCGCACACCTTAGGGAAAAAGGAGTTGGCAGAATACCATAGAATGGCGGGAGCCGAGGTCGAACATGACACCCTTCCCGAAGATGAGAAGATGAGGGAAATGATGAAAGATGTCGGTCTAAAAGATATAGAAATCAAAGACCAGCCCAATCTCTATTTAGCCAGTGCAAAAAAGTCGTAGGTCGGGTTGCGAAGCTACCCGACATTACCTCGTTAGAGCGGGGTGCCCCCACCCCGCTCTACTAAATAGGCAAGGGTGATCCGCTTTTGGCGGGATGACCAACAAGTAAATTTGTTTGAAAACAAAGCCAAAGTTTTACACTCTAAAGTAGATAAAATGATCAAATTTTCTGCTAAAGAAATTACCTTAACCGCTCTTTTCATTACCTTAGGAGTGATTCTGCCCATTGTTTTTCATCAGTTCGCCTTGGCGGGCAGGATATTCTTGCCCATGCATATACCGGTATTTTTAGCAGGAATCTTTGTAGGTCCTGTGGGCGGCTTGATAGTGGGATTGATCTGTCCTGTCTTGAGTTTCCTTTTGACCGGGATGCCACCGCCGTATGCAGTTCCCTTGATGAGCATGGAGTTGGCAATTTACGGTCTCTCCATCGGGATATTGATAAGATGGATAAAACTCCCCATACTATCTCTTTTGATCGCCATGATATTGGGGAGGTTGGCTTTTGCCTTCGGATTATTCATCTTAGGACAATTTCTGTCTCTCCCCTATGGACTTCAAGACTTCATCAAAGTCTCCCTCATAACCGGGCTCCCGGGAATAGCCCTCCAGCTTATTTTAATCCCCCTTTTGATGGAAGCAGTCCAATTAGCCAAAAGATGATGACTTCAGTTCTCTCTGTTCGTCACGGACGCCTCGTCCGTGACGAAGATGTAGATGGCGACGGATTCATCCTGAACGGACGAGGGCGTCCATCACCAACGAGAAATTTATTTTGGATTTAAGGCGTAAGCCTTTTATCATTTCCGAGAACTCTGCCCTATGTTACATGTTTTGGTCTATCCTCTAACTTTAAAGCGGCTTCTCTGAGTGGTTCAGTCCGTAGATCGAAAACCTCCGTGGTCTCAACATAATTCTTAGGTCAAGTTTTCATTTTTCATACCGATTTAATTATTGTATTAACTTCACCTTATTATTTTAGGGTAAGAAATGAAAGGAGTCAAAAATGGATAAACTCCAAAGAGAGATAAAAAAAGTGCAAAAAAGAGATTGGCAGCTTTGGAGTTTAATGATTTTTCTCTTTCTGATTTTTACCAGCTTTATTGTGCTGATCATTTTTTATTCCGACCTGCAGGAGATCTTTTCGGAGCGGATTGACGCTTTCATGTTTAATTTTCTCTTAGTTGGATTTGTAGCTCTCTCTTTATTATTCATTGGCTATGTAGTGGTGAAGGAAATCGCCGTAAAGAAGCTTCAAAAGTATTTGGTCGAAGAAAGGATTGTCTCTCAGGTGTTGGAGAAACGTTTTGGCGAACTTACCGCTTTATTCGAGTTAAGCAATCTGGTCAATTCCCAGCTCGATCTTTCCGCCATATTGGATATCATATCCAGCAAAGCCTTAAGGTGCCTGGGCGGAGATCAATCTTCGCTTTTCCTTTATGATCCACAAAAGAACAGACTTCGCTGTGTCTCAGTTTGGGGCTCCGAACACGAATTGGTGAAAAATGCCGAAATCGAGATCGGAAAAAGCGTTGCCGGATGGGTGATGAAACACGGAAAGCCCTTGCATTTAGGTGAAGACCTGGAGGCTTATCAGTTCGCAGATTTTGTGAAAAAGAGAAAGAAGATCACCTCCAGTTTGTGTGTTCCCTTGATGGTTAAAAACAAGGCTAAAGGGGTCTTAAATGTCAATTTGATGGAACAGGTTGGAGATCCCTCAGCAGGCGGGGATAGAAAATTCACGGAGAATGATCTGAAGCTGATCTCCATATTTGCTGAAAATGCCGCCATCGCCATCGAAAAGGCGGAGCTTTATGCGGAGCTGAAGAATAAGACCGAGACTTTAGAAAAGACTATAGAAGAGTTAAAAGCCACCCAGGATCAATTGATTCAGTCAGAGAAGTTAAGGGCTTTGGGAAATTTAGCCTCAGGTGTGGCGCACGATTTCAATAATATCTTAGCCGCAATTTTGGGAAGAACCCAGCTTCTTTTGCGGAAGGTTCAAGATCCAGAGCTTTTAAAATGGCTCAAGGTGATCGAGCAGTTGACCAATGCCGGAGCGGAGACGGTGGAGCAAATCCAAAAATTCGCCAGAACCCATAGAGCTCGCTCGGAAAAAGACTTCAGTGAATTAGATATAAATGGGATCGTGCAAGAGGTTTTGGAAATGACCAGACCCAAGTGGAAAGACGAGGCTGAACTTAAAGGGATGAAGATTGAGATCCAAACGGATTTAGGGAAGCTATCCCAACCCATAGGAAATGCCTCTGAGATCAAAGAGGTATTGACCAACATGATCTTCAACTCCATCGAAGCTTTGCCCGAAGGGGGTAAAATCACTATAAGAACCTGGATGCGAGGAGAGGATGTCCAGATTTCGGTAACAGACAACGGCTTGGGCATGATCGAAGAGGTTAAGAAAAAGGTATTTGAGCCATTTTTCACCACAAAAAGGGACAAAGGGAACGGGTTAGGTCTAAGCGTAGCTTACGGGATAATCACCAGACATAACGGAGAAATAAACGTGGAGAGCCAACCCGGAGAAGGGACCACCTTCACCATCAAACTTCCGACCAAACAGGAGAGATTAGAGACAGTTGAAGCCTTGTCCGAATTTGGATCCATACGATAGGTTCAAAATGGTAAAGCCTTTAGGATAAAAATCTCACCAGTTGTTTAGTATCATTAGCGTATCCCACCACTACCAGATTATACGATTTAACACATTGATAAAGCCTCACCATCCGTATTCGGTGTTTGATTTGATAAAAGGCAACAACTTGCCTTAATAGTTTATTATAGTTTCCTTCAAAATTCTTTCTTTATTCGGAGAGGGGTTACACTTAGTAGTGTCCCCAAAATTCCCTTTGTGTTTCAATGGGTTAGTCACGCCACACAGAATTAACGTCTATCGTTTGTCGTCCGAATTCTGGATCCATAGGATTGGCGAGGCTTGTATCGAAACTCGATGCTCAAAATTCTTGTTGTGTCCGCAATTATCCAGCTTCGAGTACCGGGCTTCCAGCATCGATACGAGCATCGAAACCGTTTCCGCCATAGGCGGATCTGCCTTTGGCAGAAAACAAGCTTCGTAACTGTCAGGCGAGTCTGATTATCATATCTAATCTCAAGACACAGAATTCGTGCTAACATTAACACAATGACTTTGCCCTATCCAAATTTTGGGGACACTTGTGGGTTACATCCCTCTCCGCTAAGAGGGTGTATCACAATCATGTTTTGACTTTGTAGCCGCAATCTTTAGATTGCGTAAGCTGTTGGAATTCAACAAACGGTTTTCGCAGACTAAAGTCTGCGGCTACAAAAAACCGAATTATGACACAGTCTCTAAGGGGTGAAGATTCAACCCTCACCCCCAACAGATAAATCCCAAATTCGCAAATGTTTTAATTTTCCTCACACCTACTTTATTTCATTTAAATTTATCCGATAAAGTAAATTACAGAGATTAGTTATTTAGACCATTATTCAAAGTTAAAAACACGCTTCATAATTTCTTTCTTTACCATGATTGGAGGGGCAAATGGAAAAATTCAAATTATTTGTGCTGAAGCACTTTGAGGAACTGCTGGTTGTGACGATCGGGCTGATGATCATAGTCGTCAACTTTTTCGTCATACAAAAGTTAGCTTTCTTGAATTTCTACTATCTTCCCGTTTTGGTGGGTGGGTATGTGATGGGCAGAAAGATGGCCATACTCGCCAGCCTGTTTTGCACGGCGCTGATAGCATTTTCTGCCATCAACAACCCCCAGATTTTTTTAGTTGAACAAGGCGCATTGCTTTTGGCGACCGATCTTGTGGTTTGGAGTGGCTTTTTGATTTTGACGGCTTACATGGTGGGCACGCTTTACGAACAAAAGGAAAAGAAAATTTCCGAGCTTAGAAATGCTTATATCGGAGTGCTTGAAATATTAGCCAAGTATCTTGAATCCTATGATCGGGACACCCGATGCCATTCCTTGAGAGTGGCGGATTATGCCTCCAGCATTGCCGTCGCTATGGACCTTCCTCAAGCTGAGGCAGAAAACATAAAAGTTGCCGCCCTTTTACATGACATAGGTAAAATTGACATAAGCTCTGATCTGATAAAAAAAGCCGCTTCTCTTTCCACCGAAGAAAAAGAGATCATAGCCTCTCATCCCCATAAAGGGGTAGAGCTATTGTCTGCGGTGGGAGGGGTGCTCAAAGATGCCATGCCCATAGTGGAAGCTCATCACAGTTTCTTCGTTGAATGCAAATCATTGGAAGACAGAAAAGCCAAAAATATTCCCTTAGGTGCAAGAATATTATCTGTGGCAGATAGTTTCGACGCCATGGTCACCGACCGACCTTATCGTAAAGGCATGCCCCTTTGGGAAGCTATGGAGGAATTGGAAAAGTGTTCCGGCACCCAGTTTGATCCCCAGGTGGTAGATGCCTTTAAAAGAGTTTATGCAAAAGACTATGCGGAAAAGGTCGAAGTCGTTTAGTATCTGAATAAATGTTGAATGTTGGTCGAGGGTGCCCCCGCCCTGACCTTAAAGTTTTAGGAGCAGGGTAAGGGTACCCCGCTCCAATAATCAAAAATAGTGCTATGTTGGAGTAGCAGACCTTGGTCTGCGTAGACTTTAATCCCCCTTTTTTAAAGGGGGACCAAAGGGGGATTAAAAAATGAGGTTATGTTGAATAATAAAAAACTATCCTCTTAGTCGAGGGTGCCCTCACCCTCGACCATCAACAATTGTAGCGGTTCGATTATGGTCTTCAACCAAATAAGTTAACATACCCTGCTTCCACATAACAGCAAAGTCTAGTTCTAAGCCACTTTAGTGGCGTTAGCACCTATCCCTGACTAAAGTCAGTTAGAACAACTTATGGTTACAAAAGATGTCAAGCTAAATAGTTGATAACCTTCATCAAACTCGTTCTATGTGGCGTCAGAACCCCGTTCTGCCACCTCTGGAATCTTTCCCAAACACCTAACACCTTTAACCTGCTTTCAACACCCCGGCGGTGGTCCTCCTACAAACAGATAGTTGATTAGATAAACCACATCATTGATGTTAACTACTCCATCGGAATTGGCGTCTCCCGCCTGCAATGGCTGAGGAGCAGGTCCACCTATGAAAAGATAATTTATCAAAAACACAACGTCATTTATATTGATCACCCCATCTCCGTTGGCATCGCCACGTAGAAAAGGACTGGATTGAATATACTTTATGGTGGCGTAGTCGAAGTCTGTCCCACTCCCCTCGTAGCTCCATCCCGTCACATAGACATTGCCTGCACCATCTACTGCAAGAGGCCAAGCATAATCATCACCATTTCCTGGTCCATCATATATTTGAACCCATTGTTCTACTCCAGCCGAATTATACTTGATTGTCACATAGTTATACGCACTGTCTGGGCCATAACAACTCATACCTGTCACATACACATTGCCCTGTCCATCTACTGCAACAGAACGACCATAATCACCATTATTTGTTGGTCCATTATATCTTTGAACCCATTGTTCAACTCCAGCCGAATTATACTTGATTGTCGCACAGTCATCAGTAGTGCCTGACCAGCTTTCACCTGTCACATAAACATTACCCTGTCCATCTATTGCAATAGAAAAACCAATATCACAATCATTTCCTGGTCCATTATATCTCTGAACCCATTGTTCTACTCCATCCGTATTATACTTAATTGTGCAAAAGTCATTCTCAGTGCCACCACCACCACCATAACTCATACCTGTCACATACACATTGCCCTGTCCATCTACTGCAAGAGAATAAGGCTGTTCATTACTATGTGCTGGTCCATCATATCTTTGAACCCATTGTACATTTCCAGCTGAATTATACTTGATTGTCGCATAGTCAGAAAACTGTGCGCCGCCATAACTTTCACCGGTCACATAAACATTGCCCTGCCCATCTACTGCAAGATCAAAAGCCGCATCAGCACTATATGCTGGTTCATTTCCATCATATATTTGAACCCACTCTTGAACACCTGAAGAATTATACTTGATTGTCGCATAGTCAGAATTAGCGCCTGAGCCAAACCTTGCTCCACCGGTCACATAAACATTGCCCTGCCCATCTACTGCAATAGAAGAAGCCCAATCATCACCATTTGCTGTTCCATTATATCTTTGAACCCATTGCTTAACTCCAGCTGAATCATACTTGATTGTCGCATAGTCAAAAGAAGTGCCTGAGCCATAACTATAACCTGTCACGTAAACATTACCCTGTCCATCTGCTGCAAGAGAAGAAGCAAAATCCATATCATTTCCTGGGCCATTATATCTTTGAACCCATTGCTTAACTCCAGCTGAATTATACTTGATTGTCGCATAGTCATACACACTGCTTGGGTGATAACTATAACCTGTCACATACACATTACCCTGTCCATCTACTGCAATAGCAGTACCCTCATCATAACCCTTTCCTGGTCCACTATATCTTCTTACCCAGGCAGTGTCCACTGTTTGAGCAAAAGCAGGCAAGGTGAGAAAAAAAATAGCCAATAAAACAAAGCACCATTTTTTCATGACTCCTCCTAAAGGTTAAATGTTATTGTTTTTGTTATCGTCTAACCCTCTTCTTTTCACCTCCTTTCAGGGGGGTTTTGAGCTCCTTTTTTTGAGGGTGCAGGTTGACCAAATTCTATGTCTTTGGTATCGTGCAGTCAAAAACAATATAACTCAAAAATGGAAAAAGTCAAGTACTTTTTTTAATTTTAAGTTGGTTCAGGAATTGGAATTCCCGAACCACTTCAAGGAGCTGTCAGATCCCCTGATCTGGCAGCGAAATTTCAATCCCCCTCATGTTGGTGGCGGTGCCTCACCTCTATCAGGAATTGTAGCGGTTCGATTCATGGTTCGACAAGCTCACCATCCTGAGCCTGTCGAAGGATCGAACCCGTTCTATGGGGCGTCATAACCCCGTTCTGACACCTAACCTATAGTCTTTCTTATCCCAAAAAGCAAAATCACTCGAACTTTGCGGGTGATAGTGATAGGGTGCCTGTTTATGGGAGACCAAATATGAGGTCACCCAATGACCAGCTTAGTCGAATCGCTTATGATAAACATATAAAACCTTTTATGAACAAAAAAGTCGTAGACCCTGAGTCTTGTCGAAGAGAAGAGCCTAAGGACTTGAGGCTCTTGGAATTATTAATCGACAAGAGCATTAAAAGATTAGAAGAGAACTCCTGTGAGCCCAAAATCCAGGATGCCTTAAAAGCTATCCAGCTTAAACAGAAGGTAGCCAAAACCTCAGAAGCCGAGGAAATTTTTTGGCAGCTAATCGATGATATAAAATCTGAATCGCCCCAACCTGTCGAACCTAACAATCTGGAAGCTCAAATTCTGAACACCATCATAGGGCTAAAAGATCAGGTGAAAAATGGCATTCTTCCGGTTAAAACCATCACCGACACTTTCAATCAAAAGAAATCTAAAGAGAGCCAACTTACTTATCCCCGAATCGGCAGGATCCTTTCAACGATGGGATTTAGAAAGGCGAAAACAGGAAGCGGGGCTTCCGCCATCCTCTGGGACGAGGATTTCATCTCTCGTCTCTGTCCTTCTCAGAACACAGAATCAATGATCTGGGATGATTCAAAAGAGATAAAACCATCGTCAGAAACGTCAGAAAGGTCAGAAACGTCAGAAACATCAGAGGCAAAAGAAGCTCTCTCTCCATTGGAGGCAGATCGCCAGGATGCTTCGCCGGGTCAGGTTGAAAATCCACCACCTCTGGGGAAAGGTAAGAAGAATAGAAACTTGTTTCTGTGCCCCCCAAGTTTTTGGTCACAAGGGCATTAGTCTCTCAGACGGGTCTCTTTAATCCCCCTTTTTTAAAGCGGAACTAAAGGGGGATTAAAAAATGAGATTATGTTGAATAATAAAAAAACTATCCTGTTGGTCGAGGTGCCCTCACCCTCGACCTTAAAGTTTTAGGAGTAGGGTAAGGGTGCCCCGCTCCAACAATTTGGAGTAGCAGACCTTGGTCTGCGTAGACGCTACTCCTAACTTTAATCAAACAGATGATACCCTGCCTTTTCCAATCGAACCACCGCAGTGGGATAAGGATCGCAAAATTCCTCCTCTAAATAACCATGATAACCCATCTCTTTTAATCTCTCCTGCATCATGTTTCTTTCTTGACTTGGCATAACCCGGGGATCGCTCATGCAGGCAACATGATATTCCAATTTTGTTTCCTTTAAATATTTGATGGCTAAATATGGCAATTCGTAAAATTTACCCACTGCACCTGTTCGCTTTTGAAACCCCTCCGGAGTGCCGGCTTTCAAGGAGACCCTCACATGCAAATTTCGATGGAATTGATCCAAGTTTTTTACATAATCCTGATCGTATCCCAAAAGAAGCCCATTGGTTTCCAATATAAAAAGATAATCGGTGGTCTTCACAAATTCAAGGACCTGGAGCAGATGATCTTTTCCTATGGTCGGCTCCCCACCCGAGATTCTCAATTTCGATACATTTTTCTTTTTAGCATGGAAAAGAAGGTTCTGGAATGCCTGCTTGGGTGTAAAAAATTGACCGTGCGATTCAGGAAAATCCCTGGACCATTCCACCCAGCAATAAACACATCTCAAGCAACACCCCACCGTATACCCAGTGGAAATCCCACCATAGACCCCCACCTTGTAAAATGCAGTATATTTGCGAGATGATCCATGGCAGACGATCTCTTCAGTCATCTTCGCCAACTCGATCGGATCATAAGGAGCAAACCCTGGCGTTATATAGCGGGGATAATTTTGCATTTTATTTCGTAATTTCTTTCTGTCCCCTCTCCCCTCTGGGGAGATTGAACGAAGTGAAATCCGTAGGAGGGTAGGGTGAGGGGGAAGCTTTGTAGGTCGAGTCGCGAAGCTACCCGACATTTTTTATTTACAAAAATTTTCGACCACGCACATTTCACATTTTTCTTTGCGGCAAAAATCTTTTCCCAATCTCAATAATCCAGCTTCAAAATCGACAAAATCTTTTCCTTTAACTTTATTCTTTTGGTAAACTGACTTCAATTCATTTAGAATATCTTTTTTTGATCGTGTCTTTGACGAAAGGAGTCTCAAGTTTATTGCCGATAAAATTACTAAATCGCTGGGGAGGAGGTCTGCTTTACCCCATATGCCACGCAGTTCTCTTAAGAAGATATTTACCGTCACGTCCCCAATCCCCTTGCCTAAATTTTTGAGCCTGTTCTCTAAATCCGAAGAATCTTTTGCTTTTAAATGTAGCTTGTTCAGATCACCTTGATAAAGCCCTTTTAACGCCCCCATTATCTCCAGAAGTTTGGTTGCTGTTTTGAAATCGTATCGGACATAGCCGCCATTGTCTAATATTCTTACTAAGCCATCCCAGCCGGTATCAATAATTTTTTGAGCGGATAAGACGTTCTCCTTCTCAAATTGTCGATAAGTGTTAATCGCTATGGTCTCCGAGATTCTTGCCCCAAATAAGATGGAAGCTAAAAACCATTTGAATACCTCTTTTAAATCTGCGGACGAAAGGTCGATATTCAGGGAACTGGAAAATCTTTCTCCCAGTGCTTTTAGTAAAATTTTGATCATTTCGCTCTGCGACATAGAACCGCTCCTCAAAAATCAAACAATGCCCCAATTTTTTTAAAAAATATGGCTAAGAGTTTAAAAAAGCAAGGGAAGAAAAACGAAAAAGTGGTCAGCGGATTCAAGGATTAAACGGATGAGAATTTTTTATTCTAAGAAACTCAATAAAAAGCTCCGATCCCTGCCACGGTTGGGATCGGAGCCATCAGCAGAAAGACAATCTAAAGGGGCAAAACTACATGTTCATTTCTTATACAAAAACTGTGCCAAAAGAAGGTAGTTTGAGACAAACCTAATCTCAAGCTTCAAGTAACTGAAAACAAATGACTTACAACTATTGGGGTTTTTTTTACTTTATCTTGCTCGCTCTCTTAACGCAAAAATCTGCGTTAAATTTGAGGGAATGAGAAAGGAAAACGATTTACTTATTGTAACATAAAGAGTTGCTACGAGACAGAAAGATATTGGCTGAACGCAGATTACTGCGCCCGAAGAATTGGGAAGTTAGAAGTAGGAAGTGAGAAGTATGAAGTAAAAAATTCCACTTCTAACTTCTTACTTCCCACTTTTAACTTCTCTTCTTTTTGCTGTTTTAACTGACGCCCCTAAAATATTCCTTATTTCAACAGATTCTCGAATAATATCTGCCATTCTGGCTGAACTCACAAGTCCCGAATCACGTATCAATCGCAGCCAAAGATTAGATTCCCTGGCTTCCTTAAATGCGGTATTCATTTTGAAGGTAAAATCGTTCTTACTAAAACCACCGCGTGCTTCTTCGATATTAGCTGAGATAGAAGTTGCCGCCCTTAACAATTGCCTTCCCATCTCCCTGCCTACAATTTCTTTTGGCAATGATCTCACCAATTTTATTACCCTCAAAACAAAATCATAAACTCTTCCGTCGAGATCAATCTTTTTCTTCTCCACTTCTATCCTCCTCTTTTCACTTCCGACTTCTGACTTCTCACTTCTAACTTCTGACTTCTAACTTCTAACTTCTAACTTAAAAATTCTCCCACCGTAAAATGCGAACCGGTGATACAAATGACATCTTCACTATTTGCATTTTTCAAAGCGAAGATATATGCCTGCTTGACTTGAGGGAGGATCTCATAAGGTCTATTTTCGTTAATCAGGACTTTTTCCAATAGTTCTGGATCAGCCGCTCTTTTATAATCGGGTTTGGTGAACACAATGAATTTGGCTTTTCGGCAAATATCTTTTAGCATCGAAGGATAATCCTTATCTGCCATCACCCCAAAGACGAAAATTATCTTCTTTTGGGGAAAAAGTTCGTCTAACGCATCAACCAAAGCCTTTGTCCCCGCTGGATTATGAGCCACATCTAATAAGGTTAAAGGATTCTTTCGGAAAATTTCTAATCTTCCTCTCCAATTCACATCCTTAAGCCCATCTCTCACGGCTTTGGTTTTGATCTTCCATCCCATTTCTTTTAGTTTTTCTATGGCAAAGATGGCTAAACCAGCGTTGGTGACCTGATATCTGCCACTTAGATTCAAATTAAGGTTTACATATGGACCGAAATCAAACACTGTTTGGTTAATTGAAAGTGCATGGATTTTTACATCTGAATTTCTATTGATTATAGAAAGCGGAGATTTTCTTTCCGCACATACATTTTTTATAACTTGCAAAACCTCTGGGTCATCAACCGCTGTGATGGTGGGGACTTCGGTTTTGATGATCCCGGCTTTTTCAAAAGCTATTTGAGGGAGGGTGATTCCTAAATGCTCTGTGTGTTCTAAGCTTATGTTAGTGATGATTGAAATCAGAGGAGTTACGATATTCGTTGCATCTAACCTTCCTCCCATCCCGGTCTCCAAAACCGTAATATCAACCTTTCTCTCCGCAAAATAGGAAAAAGCTAAGGCGGTGGTCACCTCAAAGAAAGTGTAACCATTTTTGTCGATCTCTTCTTTTAAATCAGTAACAAAATCCACTATGAAGTCCTTATCAATCAGCTCGTCTCCAATTCTGATTCTCTCCCGGAAGTCGACCAAATGTGGAGAGGTATAAAGTCCGGTTTTATGGCCCGAAGCAGAAAGGATAGACTGAAGCATCGCCGCCACCGAACCTTTCCCATTGCTACCGGCAATATGAATGGAAGGAAACTTCAAATGTGGATTTCCCAAACGATTCATCAAGGAAATAATGTTGGATAAATCTAATTTAATCCCGAATCGTTCTAAGTCAAAAAGATAAGCAAGTGTCTCTTCATAACTCATATTCTGGTTGCCCATATTTTTAATTCTCGTATCCGCTTAATCCGTTCAATCCGTTGACCAATCCGTTGACCGTTTTTTCTAAAAGTCATAGTTTATCGATAACCCTCCCCAGAATTCATTTTCCTGATTGATAGTTTTATTAGGCACGATCACATAATTGAGACACGGAGTCAAAGTCAGTCTTTTAAAAACCAAATCTGTGGATAACCCAAAACAAATGTCAGAGAGACCGGGGTCCACCCCAATACTTTTGTATTGGTTGGTGTAGCCTAAAAGAAAAGTCGTGCATAAAACTCTTCCCCCCAGAAGGAAGCTTTTTTGCAGATTTAAGGTGGCATATAATCCGTCTCCTAAATTGAAATCATAATAAGCGGTCAGGCGAGGAGAAAGGGGAATAGAGCTGAAAGTTGTCCCTAAATAAATTTCAGGCGAGGTCGAGCTTTTATCTGGATAGTTCGGGTAACTGGGAAAGGTAAAATAGCCTATTCCACCAGAGAGGGTTACATGTTTCGATAAGACCTTATCATATCCCACAATGAAGTCAAGCTCGACAAAATCGGTATCAGCCAAGGCAATAGCTGACCAAAGATTAAACCAAAGACCACTCTTACCCAAATTTAGGATTAAGGAGGGCTGGAGAGACGGTTTGTCATTCGGAATTGTGTCGAAGCCCCGCCAGATGTATCTTGAAACCAAAGTGAGACTTGACCCCAACTCAATTTGGGAATGGGCTAATGGAGCAAAGAAAAAAAGGATAGATCCTACAAGCATTTTGTCAATTATTTTTCTTTTGATTCTTTTTTTGACCAGCATGTCACCAAATTTAATTGAACTTCTTGGGTCTGTCAATCGTAATCTAATGTAGTATGGAACCAAAGAAGGAAAGTCAAAGTTTGAACAAAGAAGAGAAAGTTGTTGACAAAATTAAGTATTTGGTTAAATTGTATTGAGGGTTGAATTCATCTGGTGTTGGGTTCAACCTTTTTTGTGGCTGTTTTACAAAACGCTCGTCTTTGTGAAAATTAGGTTATTGGTGGTCAGGGCGTATAGGTTCGGGAACTAAATGTCTTTTTTCAACTAATCATGGAATAAGGGTTGCAATATTAAAATCTCATATATTCGACAGTTACTTTAACTTCTGACTTCTAACTTCAAACTTTTCAAGGAGGTATCCGTGAAGCGATGCACAACAATTCTGTTAGCGGTCCTTTTTTTGTTTAGTCTTGGGCTGGGGAGTCAAAATCCTCTTGCCCAGGAAGGTAGCAATCAACAGGAAAAGGAGATACTGACTGACAAAAACACGACTCCCAGTCAGTTCCACAAAATGCTGGGGGAGATGAAACAAAAAAGGCTCGACCAACTAAGGGAGTTGGGTAAAAGTATTCGCACCGAGGAAACTTTAGATCAAAGTCACTACGACGCAAAATATTACAAACTCGATCTGACTCTGAATGACGCCACCCAAATCATCTCTGGATCTGTTTACATGTATGCCCAAGCTCTGGTAGATGGTTTTATCAACTTGGAGTTAAACTTTTTTAACAACCCCAGCATGTATATAGATTCCATAAAGACTAATAGCGCTTTACTTTCTTTCTCCTGGAATAACGATCTTATCCACATCACCCTGGATCGTCCCTACAATCAAGAACCCTTTGATGTGACCGTATACTACCATGGTCACCCATTAGAGGGAGGACTCGGGTCTTTTGCTTGGGACTCACACGGCAGTCCTTCAGTGCCGGTGATCTCCACGTTGAGCGAACCTTATTTCGCTCAATCCTGGTGGCCCTGCAAAGATCTGCCACGGGATAAAGCTGATTCAGCGGACATAAACATCACGGTTCGCTCCGACTTGATCGTAGCCTCAAACGGGCTTTTAAGAGAGGTGATCGACCACGGAACCACCAAGACCTACAAATGGCATGAGAAATATCCAATCACCACTTATCTCATCATGATTGCCACTACAAATTATTCGATTTTCTCCAACTGGTACCACCCCATAGCCGGATCAGATTCCATGGAGGTAAGGTATTTTGTCTATCCGGAATACCTCTCTAATGCCCAAGCTCTATACCCGGTAACTCCCTCCATGATTGATTTTTTTGCCCACACCTTTGGCGAATATCCTTTTGTGGAGGAGAAATATGGGATGGCACATTTCACCTGGGGAGGGGCAATGGAACATCAAACCTGCACCAGCATCCTTTACTCCTGGTATTCCGAGTCGGTAATAGCTCATGAGCTTTCCCATCAATGGTGGGGAGATTACATCACCTGTCACAACTGGCATCACATCTGGCTGAACGAGGGCTTTGCCTCATATTGCGAAGCGCTCTGGTATGAACACCTTTATGGAATAAGTTACTATCACACCTATATGGGCTATATGAGATATACCAGCGGAGGGACCATCTTTATTCAAGATACCACCGATGCTTGGAATATCTTCGGCAGTATTGTATACGACAAAGGAGCTTGGGTTTTGCATATGTTGAGGCATGTGGTGGGAGATTCTACCTTCTTCGATATACTCAGAGCCTATTATTCGGAATATCCTCATGGAGTAGTGATGACAGCGGACTTTCAAAGGGTATGCGAGGAGGTATCGGGCATGGATTTGGATTATTTCTTCCAGGAGTGGATCTACGGGACATATTATCCAAAGTATCGATCTTCCTGGATTAACCAATCCGCCGGGTCTGGATATTACGACGTTTATCTGCATCTCGATCAAACTCAAACCACCCCACCCACCCATTTCACCATGCCAGTTGATGTAACCTTCACTGCCGGAGGGCATGATACCACCTTCGTGGTATTCAATGATCTCAGGCATAAAGACTTTCAATTCCGGGTATTTGGGACGCCCAGCAATCTGCGGCTGGATAAAGACGAGTGGATATTAAGAACCACATCATCAACCAGCTATACTTTGAACATCGTGACCACCGATTTGCCCTCGGGAACGCAATTTACTTCTTACCTGGACACTTTGGTAGCAAAAGGGGGCACCCCTCCATACAAATGGAATATCGAGAGTGGAAACCTCCCCGATGGTTTGGCGCTGGATTCTCTCACCGGGGTCATCTTCGGCACTCCTTTGGTGGTGGACAGCTTTGATTTCACAGTTAAGGTGAAAGATTCAACTGTTCCCCAAAAAACCGACACCCAACAGATTTACATCAAAATCGAGCCGATAAGCTTTATTCGTGGAGATGTAAATCAGGACGGGGTGATAGATGCGACGGATGTAACCTATCTGATCAATTATCTCTTTGTGGGGGGACCTGAGCCCATTCCACTGGAGTCTGCTGACGTTAATTGCGATGGAGTTGTGGATGTAGTTGACGTTGTATATTTAATAAATTACCTGTTCATCAGCGGACCTCCGCCTTGTTAGAACCTAAGGCTCTTGTTAGGGTGGGGTTTGAACCCCCACCCCAGCCTTTTGGAAACTGGATTAAGGAACAAATTTGCCCCAATCTCCCTCGGGAGTTTGGGGCTTTTTTGTTTGCAAGCTGTCCCACAATTGTCATTCTGACCCCGCCTTTGGCGGGGGAAGAATCTCATCTTTCAAACAGCATAAAACTAAGATTTTTCCCCCCTGCCAAAGGTAGGGTTGGGCCGAACCATCACCTTTGACTTGATCAGTGCCGGCTGTGTTTCTGTCGTATTTCTCGGAAAATTTTATAAAAAACCTCATTTTTTTCTTGACAAATTGTCCTACAATTCCTAAATTGTATTGTTAAAGAGCAAATAAAAAAATTACAAGGGCAATTTAGGTTTTTCAGCTTGATTTTTTATTGTAAGACTGGGTAATTTCTCTCCTTTGCTTTGGATTTAACCAGTCCTCCCAAGTTCTTTAAAAATTATAAACAGAATCGTTTCATGCCGTAGGCAGATCCGCCTATGGCGGACGGGCAACCTTTCAAAGAGAGGCCAGCTTCAAGGAACTGTCAAGGAAGTGTTTTTGGAGTGCGAAAGCTTGTCGGAGCGAAGCGGAGATCCCGCTTCGCGGGGCTTTTGCGATTTTTTGAAATAACTCTCTTTTGGAAGAAATGACTTCTTGTCTCTGTCCCGAACCAAACCAAAAAACACGGAGGTAGCCTATGGATGAAGCCAAAGCGACAGACTATGAACCATCGACCGCAAACTAATTACAGGAGGTGATACCCTAAAAAATCTTTTTTGTTAATTTCTTCCATCAATTTAATGCAAAAGGAGAAAAAGGTGTATTCAAAGATTTCTTACGGTTATTTAAAAATTTTGGTCCCCTTAATTTTCCTTTTTCTGCTATTTGGAATTTCAACCGCCGGCCCAGCCGAAGGGACGGTAGTAATCAACGAAGTGATGTTTTACCCGGATACAACGGATACCAGCCTGTTTGGGGACCATGAATGGGTGGAACTCTTTAATCCGAACGATACGGTGAATATTGGAGGTATGGTAATCTCTAATCGCGATGGTTCGCCGGATGCTGTTTTGCCAAGCTGGGAGATGCCCGAATCAACTTATCTAGTAGTTCATTTTACCACCGGCACCAATGATAGTGACTTCTCAGATGGAGAAGGAGACTATTATGTGGGAAGCGCAGATGTTTTCTCTGAGACAATGGATGAATGTGCTCTTTATACCGGCACTCCTTCCTCTGTTACCATCATAGATTTTGTAGCTTGGTCCGGAGACACAATTTACACACCCGGCACAGCCCACGATTATGCGGTAGCCGCCTTGATCTGGGATACAGGTGATTTCTTCGATTCCTGGCAAACTGAAAATTTCTCTCTGCTCAAATATATAACCCCAGGAGAAACCATAGGAAGGGATTCATCCAGCACAGACACTAACCAGCCAGAGGACTGGGACTTTTATGGAGGTAAAAATGCGGTGTGGCGGACCCCAGGACAATTAAATTACCATGAACTTGTCGCAGAGCCCCCAACTCCGGGAAAAGAACAGATTATGATGAGAAAGCCTTGGACTATTATGGTCTATCTGGACGGTGACAACAATTTGGAAAGGTATTATTGGGTGACACTCAACGAAATGGAGAGAGAAGGATCGCCAGCTAATGTCAATGTAGTAGTATTGGCCGACTTTGCTACGCTTCATATCGCTCCTATGAGCGAGCCGCCCGGCAGAACGCTAAGAATCCCCTTAATCCAAGACAACGATATGGACACTGTTAGAAACGCCACTAATATGGGGGAGTTGGATATGGGAAACCCTATCACTTTACGCGAATTTATCAACTATTGTAAGAACAATTATCCTGCTGACAAATATATGCTTGTTCTAAAAGATCATGGCGATGGGTGGAAAGGGCATTCTGTCGATACAACAAACTTATATGATTGGATGTATATGGGTGAGACTAAAACTGCCTTAAGCCAAGCGGGGGTAACCTTTGATGTGGTCTTATTTGACCAGTGTCTAATGGCAATGGCGGAAGTGGCTTACCAGATCAGAGGTAATGTCAAGGTTATGGTAGCATCAGAGGAAGTTACCAATACAGACGATGTTCCTTACTGGATGATCATTAGAGGGATCAACTCCAATCCTGAGTGGGACGCAATAACTTTTGCAGACTATCTGATACCCTGGATCACACAGAACATTCTTACACTAAATAAAAAGAACACGGAGTACACCTTCAGTGCCATTGACTGTCGGAATATCCAGGGTCTGATCAATCAGATCAACACCTTCGGGTCAGAACTTAAAACCGGGGTTGATGATTATCAAAGCAATTACGACACGGCTGACAATGTGCAGATACAAATAAGGGACAATCTGATAATTACTGAGCATTTCGACGATGCTAACTATATCGATCTTTATCATTTTGCGCAGTTGATCAAAAACGACCAGGATATACCTCCGAAATGCAAAACTCAAACTCAACCCATCATGAACTCCTTAACCCCAGGAGGGAATTTAATCATAGCGCAAGAGCATGGGGCCGGACACCCCAATGCTCATGGTTTGTCCATCTATTTTCCCACAGCTCAGACCAAAGGTCCTAGTTGGACAGGAACTGATCCTCCGGTGCTCAAGAAGAATGCAGGTTGCTGGATTAAGGTTGACGGAGATTCGACATGGTACAACAATTGCGAGTATCCTTTTGACAATCCTTGGCCCTCGAGACAGACCAGTCCAGCCGATTCGGTGGCTAAATATGCTCCCGACCCGGATGACTGCAAACCCCCGGATGAGCCTTGCGTGGATAACTCCGCTGAGGCACAAAATTTTCCTCACCCCAACACCCCCAACTTTGATTTTGTAACAGCTACCCAGTGGGATGAGTTTTTGCACAGATATTATGAGCCGGTGGCTGATGCTGGTGAGGATACCACAGTGCATGTGGGAGATCAGGTTCATTTCGATGGTGAAGGTTCCTCGAGTGCGGATGGAGGACTGACTCACTATTACTGGGATTGGGATGCAACAATCGATGACCCCGCTCCCTGTGTAAATGATGATTGGGATAAAGATTGTGTAGATGAATCAAATGATGATAATCAGTCGGATACAGTTTCCCCCACCCATACTTACGAGAAGCCCGGTGTTTATCATGTTACCCTCACGGTCTGGGATGATCACAATACTCTGCCAGGGTATGCTGGGGCCTATGGGACGGATCAGGATGAAAAGATAGTAACCGTATACCCTGAGAACTTGTGCGTCAAAGTGTCGGGTGCCATCCCCACTACCTACTTTAGCTCTATTACGCCAGACTTCAGGGTGGCAGAATACTGTAATCCCGAGGATTATTGTGAACCCCCGGTTTATCCGTATGACATCAAGAGGGTGGAATTCCCACTCTATGATTTTGGCGGAGTTGGTCAGGCAAATATCCAGATCGGTATATATCTTGAGTGTGAAGACAGCTGCGATGGTCCGGGACCGGAGATATACCTCTCGGACGTCTACAACATTACCAGCTTCTACCCGAACTGGGTAGATATCGATCTACCTGAGCCTGTCTGTGTTTTTAAGCCTTTCTTCATCGCCTTAATCTACAGTGCAGGACCGACCCCCATGCCCAGCTTCATCTTGGACTCCAATGTAGGTTTGCCGGGAGACAGCTGTCATCAATGGTTCTTCTATCCGCCTTATTCACCGCCTTGGTGGGAGCATCATGACTTGTGGGGGCCCTATGCGGAAGACGTGGGTATGGTCATGCTCCGGGTGAGCGGATATACTAATTCCCCGGATTGCAACTTTGCGCCGTGTGACACTGCGGTAGATTCTCTAACCTATTACAACTATCCGTATCATGCCTGGGCTCTGCCCTCGGCTGACGGATACAACTATCCTAATGAGAGATTCACCATGCCCATAGATCATGGTGGACGTTTGGAGCGGATCAGATTCGCGCATTACGCTATGAGGGGCGATCCAGATCCATGTTACTATGTGTGGCTCTCGGATGGTCAGGGGCATCCTTGGGATAATAATCCGCCGTATCAGGCCATAGGCGAATTCTGTATCGAGACCCCGGATGTACAAACCTATCCGAACTGGACCGTAATCGAAACCTGGTCCCAGGGCATCATGTTGGATCCGGATGAGGAGTTCTATGTGGGATATTCCTTTGCCTTTGATCCGGGTGACACCTTGAAATTGTTGGGTGATGATTATACTGTCAGCACCTCGACTCGGGCTGGAATCTTATGGACTACTGGTGAATGGAAGACGATGTATGAACAATATGGTTACCACATGGATTGGCTCATCGAGGCAGTCATATGTGCCAAAGCACCTGAGGAATCGACCTTCACCATTCGGGTTTCGCCTGGCACCAGCGTTGTTTCTCCCAGTGATCCGCCGGCAGTGAAGTATCAGGTGGATGTGAGGCCGGTCTTGAATTACTATCTGCCGGTCACTCTTTCCTGTACTCCGCCAGCAGGTATTAATGTCAGTTTTGCTCCAAACGATGTTCCTCCGGCGTTTACTTCTGACGTGACCGTAAGCGTGAATGCGGGGACTCCGTATGGCGATTACACCTTGAGCCTCTGCGGAACTGGCTCTGATGGACAGGGTCCCAAATGCCGTTATGTGACCCTAACCGTCCAAGCTCCGTATGATGAGGCCGTGATAGAGTTTTATCATGGTAAGCAGAGGGTAACCAACTTCGGAGCGGTAGGAAACGATGATGAAACGGAGAACTTTGTGTGGTATGGCTCCAACTACCTGTTCGATGGTAGTTTCATAGTCGCCACTACCGATGCGAATCATATGGCTCTGGATGTCTATAACTGCGAGCATTGGGGCTGGACTCCGACTCAGCATCTGAATGTCTATTATGATTCTAACTACAACGCTAATATAGCCTACGGTAACTTCTTCACCACGGAGGACGTCATCTCCTATGAATACGACTCGGTGTTCATTGTGGGCATTATGGAGACTTGCGTGGACTTCTCCATCAAGATCAAGGTTTACTACAACGTAGGTTGGGATCCCATCGAGGGTATGTATCTCTCATTGTTCGAGGACTGGGATGTCGGCGATGCTCACAACGACTGGGGTAAAATGGACCCGGGTCACAATCTGATGTGGATGTATAACCCAACTGATACGAATTTGATATTCGGGACGATGAGGGCTCCATTCTACGATGATCCCATGTATAACATGGTCTTCGTCAGTGCCCCGCAGTATGTCTATCCGAACTCAGGCTTCTGTAGTGGTTGGGGTCGGGATTCACTGTATTGGTTGATAAGCAGGCCTGGGTACTTCCCTCCTCAGCCACCAGATACCGATTTTTCGATTTTGATGACCGCTCCACCCATAGATCTGGTTCCGGGAATGAAGCACATAGAGGTCTGGATAGACTTTGGGAGAAACCTTAGTAAAGACGGACTCAGCTGGTCACAGTGGTGGCACAGGGTCTTGAGATATGTTGGCTTCTACAGAGGAGACGTCAACGCTGACGATGTTATGAATATAACGGATATTGTGTATATGATCAACTATCTCTTCATTAATGGACCTGCTCCCAAGCCGTATGCGGATCAGGGGGACATGAATGCTGACGGTGAAGTGAATGTAAGCGATGTGGTCTATCTGATTAACTATATGTTCATTGACGGACCTGCGCCAATAGACTACGTGCGCTTCATTCCTTCGATGTGGCACAGAACGAGTTTGTTCGAAAATCCCAACTGGCGTTAAACTGCACCAGAATTTCCGAAAAAAGAATCACCCTCCCGTATGGGGGGGTGATTTTTTTGTTTGCATCCGATAAAAATTTCTATATCTTAAAAAGCCATGATAGGTTCGTTGGTCAAGGGTGCCCTCACCCTTGACCTCTTGGTCTTTTGGTTCAGGGTAAGGGTACCCTGAACCAACGCGAAACGGGCGGGGACAAACCCCGCCCCTACTGGGAAAAAATGGAAAATATCACAAAGATTCTATTTGATCTTCTATTGATGTTTGCCTCCGCCAAGATCATGGGGGAGCTTTTTGAGAGGATCAAACAGCCTGCGGTGATCGGAGAAATATTGGCGGGAATCTTATTGGGTCCCTATATCTTTGGGCTGATCGATCCCTCGCAAGTTGAGACATTTAAGGTTTATAAGGTTTTGGCGGAAATTGGAGTAATCATCCTTCTTTTCACCATTGGCCTGCAGACTAAAGTGGATGAGATGATGAAGGTCGGGGTTACCTCTTTGGTGGTGGCAACCTTAGGTGTGATCTTACCCTTCTTTTTTGGCTATCTCTACACCTTGACCGCAGAACACAACACGGTGGAGGCAATGTTCATCGGGGCGGCGATGGTAGCTACCAGCGTGGGAATAACCGCAAGGGTGTTGGCAGATTTAGGGGTGCTGGATAGCAGAGTCGCACGTGTCATTTTAGCGGCGGCGGTGATAGATGATATTTTAGGATTATTGGTATTAGCCGTAGTTACCGGAGCAGGCAGGGGTGCCATCTCCTATGTTACCATTGGATTGGTTACCTTGGAGGCGGTCGGATTTATCCTCTTCCTCATAATAATAGGAAAGAGGGTGGTCCCGCTGGTCGCTCCCAAGTTGGATTATTTCAAAAGCAGAAATGCGCCATTTGTCTTGGCGGTGTTGTTTTGTCTGGGACTTTCGGCAGTAGCCAGTTTTATCCACTTAGCCGCCATTGTGGGAGCTTTCATGGCTGGAATGGTTTTAGCAGAATTCAACATCGAATTCAGACTCTCCTTAAAATTTGAATCTTTATATGACTTTTTGGTCCCCTTCTTTTTTGTGGTGATGGGAACGCAGGTGGATTTGTCGGTCTTTGGAAAAATTAATCTGATTCAAGCCGCAATCATTTTGACCATATTCGCTATTTTGGGCAAGCTAATCGGATGCGGACTGGGAGGACTTACTCTGGGGATAAAGGAAGCGGCATTGGTGGGAGTGGGCATGGTGCCCCGGGGCGAAGTGGGAATGATAGTGGCATCCATCGGCTTGGGTATGGGTGCCATATCCTCCGATCTTTATTCCATCGTGATCTTTATGGTGATTGTTACTACCCTATTGACCCCGCCAGTCCTGGCGAAGATGATTTCCAAGGGGTTTTTGAAGAAAAAAGTTGAAAATCCCGCCGAAGGCGGGGAGGAAGGGAAAGTAGAGGAACTACCTGTGGATCTTTGAGAAAATAGGTCTTAGATCTATGGCAGTGCTCACTATGAAAAAATTCGAATATCGAGTCTCGAAAACCGAGTTTCGATATTGAGCGAAGCGAAATCCGTAGGACGAGCTTCGCCAACGATAACCGAAATACGGAGAATTAAAACATGTCCGAACTAAGATTGAACCGAGCGACCAAAGAGTGGATCATCGTGGCTAAAGAGAGAGCTAAAAGACCGCATGAATTTCATAGAGAAGAACACAAGAAGAAACTCCCTGCTTTTGATCCGGCCTGCCCTTTCTGTCCGGGAAATGAGAATAAAACCCCTCCGGAGGTTTTCGCTCTGCGAGATAAAGAAACCCAACCGAACCATCCCGGATGGCGAATAAGGGTGGTAACAAACAAATATCCAGCATTGGATCCGGAGAGAAAAATAAATAGAATAACAGGAGAATTCTTTAAGAAAGCCAGGGGCGTGGGTAAGCACGAAGTGATTATAGAATCAATCCAACACAACAAAAGTTTAGCTACTTTGAGCTTGAAGCAGGTTGAAGAGGTATGCGAAATCTATTGGCAAAGATATTTGGCTTTAAAAGATGATAAGAGGTTTAAGCTGATTATCATCTTTAGAAATAATGGAATCTCAGCCGGAACCTCACTGAAGCATCCCCATTCTCAATTGATCGCCTTGCCTTTGGTTCCCGCCAGCATAAGACATCTTTTGGAAGAAGCCATGAGATATTACGATGATCACGGCAGTTGTGTCTTTTGTGATATGATCCACCAGGAGCTTCTCCATAAAAAAAGGATAATTTTGGATAATAAGGAATTTGTGGTTTTTCACCCGTTTGCCTCCCGTACTCCTTTTGAAACCTGGGTCGTTCCCAAAAAGCACAATGCTTGTTTCGGGAATATTAACCAAAAAGAGATCAGGGCGATGGCTTGGGTGTTAAAAGAAATTTTGGGAAAATTATATGTGAAATTGGAAGATCCGGATTATAATTTGATGATTCGCACCGCCCCGATCAAAGATGCACAAGAGGACTATTATCATTGGTATATTCAGATTTTGCCACGTCTCACCACCCCGGCTGGATTTGAGTTGGGTTCAGGGGTATTCATCAACACCTCCCTGCCGGAGGAGACGGCTGAGTTCATCACCCAGTGAAAATGAAAAGCTTTTGAATCCGTTGGTCATCCCGCTAAACAAAACCTCACCCCCTGTCCCCCTCTCCATTTTATGGAGAGGGGGAGATTAGGGGGAGAGGTGGAAGAAACAAAAATTTTTGAATCTTTTGTTTTTCGTAACACGTATGCTAAAAAAAACTTGAAGGCGGGGTGCATTTTGAAGGCTAAAGGAAATAAAAACTTATGCCGATAACGTGGATGTGTGTTTTTAGGATTATACTATGTGGAGGTTTTTTAGCTTTCTTTAAAAAAATGGAGTTTTGTACTTCGAAGAGATCAAAATATGAGGTTTTTGTAAAGCGAAAATTCATCGGTCCGAACTCTGGATCCAACAGGAAACGAGAAAAGACCCTTTCCCGTCCTCAGATGTCAATCTCGCAAAAGACCGGATTTTGCTAATCTTTAAGTTCCATTCATGGCGAACTATTTGATGAATTTTAACCTGCCCTAATAAGGATGCGATAATCACAGAGATTCGTCGGGGAAAACACTTTTGACTTCTTTTGTCCTGTGGACCCAGAATTCAGACATGGTTCAGAATAAATATTTTAGAGATGGACTAACTAAAAAAAAACCACGAGAGAATGTGTGAGCTTCTTTCGGCGAGCCTGATCTTGTGATACGGAATTTGTGCCGGTCATAAAATTTTATAAATAGTTAAAATTTTTCTTGACAAATTTTTTTGAGGGTATATATTTGGAAATAATTTAGCAACTTAGATTTAATTTTGCTTTGGTGAATTTTTTAAATATCGGAGTTTGACCAAAAGAAAGGGCAGGATTGAAATTGGATGTTGCCCTCATCCTAAAGTTAAAAATTTTTTAGAAGGGGAGAAAATTTTAACTTTTCCTATCTTTGACATTCCGTTCACGGTGAATCCGTTCAGGATGAATCCGTGGATTTAGCGGAGGAATACTGAGGGGTAGAATATATGCACGGATTCATCCTGAAGGAAAAGTTAATCAGCGAAAGGAGTGATGTGGCAGGACAAATTGTCTTGGGTTTTGTTCTCAAAAGAGGGATACTCTCTTTTTTAAATTTTGGCAACTTCGAAGCTCAAATAACAAAAAACTTTTTTTTAGCTGGGTGTCCATATGGACACATTGAAGGAGGTGAGATCAAAGGAAACACAATTTCTTAGGCAAGAAAAAGAAAATAAAAAACTTTAGGGTGAAGTAAAAAATTAAGAATATTTAACCAGGTCCAAAAGTCACGAGATCACCCTGAAGAAAAAATCTGAAGAATGAATTAAGGAAGGAGGCGATAGAAAAGATGTTAAAAGAAAAAAAGAAGAGAAACTTAAAAAACTTTTTAAATCCAAAATCGAAAGGAGTTTCAAATATGAAACCTTTCAGAATTACAGTAATTTTGTTGGCGCTTTTGGTCTTGCCTTTGTTTATGACGCAGGCGCTGGCGGCAAACTTTGTGGCAGACACGGTTTACGTGGCCAAGAGCTTAGTGAGTGCCCACACTGTGCGTAAGCCGGTGATCGGATTCACCATTCCCGGCAATCCTGGTGTGGCAATGGATAAGATCATACTCAAAAGCTACATCGATAGCTACAACGCCACCCAGAAGGTTGAACTTTACAGGGAAAACCATGCGAACAGTGGCTTCCAGTATGGCGAGGATATTAGGATAGCTTGGTATACCACCAGCGGCGGTGACTTTGACATCATGGACACGATCATATTGTCCCCAAGCTATACTCTCAGCAACACTACTTTGGACACTTTTTACATCACCTTAGACATCAACGAGGGCATAGTCCAAGCTAGTCCTGAGTTGTATGATGGCACCTGTCTTGAGGTGGTGATGGAGCCAGGACGCATTAAGCTTAAGAACGGGAGTTATAATACCAATCATGTGCATAATATCGGATGGCTTGCTGCTTCTGAGTCACCGTATTTTGACCCCTACAAGCTGTGCTTTGATTGCCTGGGACCTCACTTCGACTTGCATTTCTGCATCGCGGCAAACACCTGCTCCACTGACGCATACTATGATATTGAACCCTATGTAAGGGTGCCCATGGTGGATCAGGAAGACTCGATCCGAATCTGCGCCACCGACGTTGAGAGCGACATCGACACCCTCGAGGGCATCCACGTTATAGGATATGTCAACTTGTTGGGCCCCGTACCTTCCAAGCATATGTTCGGCGTGGAGGATATTTTGTTGACGAATCAAGATTCGAATAATGATGAGGATAGTTGTAACCAATTTTGCGACGCCAATTACAATACCTCATTCAGAATCCCGGTTGAACGGAACGTTGGAGGCTTCATAGGAGTCGATGCCGACACGGGGCATTGGGCTGTTTGGGCCTGGGCTATGGATACTTTAGGCAACGTTGACACCAACAAAATAGATCTCGCACATGAAAATCTGCCGTATAGGATCGACACTAAAAAACCCATTATCGATGAGATCAGCTGGGAGTTCGTCGAGCCGAATGGTGATCTGAATGGTGATGGAATTATCGGTCTGGGCGACTGCATCATGATAATCGCCCGGGGCACTTCCAACCCGATTGAACCGCTTAAGGAGTGCGTTCAGATGCGAGTCGACACGAGCTGGATGGCCGGAAACACATCATCATATCCAGGCGGTGAGTGGGCGGTGTTGAGTGACACTCTCCAAGAGAACAATCGCATTTTCCGAAGGGTGTTCTGCCTGAATACTCCCGTGGCTATCGACTCAAATAATGGTTGTCCCGTGAACTTTCTTGTCGAGGCTTGGGATAATGCCTGTAACTGGGATACCTCAAGAGGCGAGATTTGTGCTGACATGGACCTGGATCCGCCTTCTGTGAGCGTGAGTTATGATTGGTGGACAGACTATGACACTATGTGGGCCTGTATGAGCTTAGGCGATCAGGTTAAAATAAGGGCGGACGTGGGGGGGAGCGACATCGTTTCGGTTACCGCCATGATGGACTCGATGGGAATAGATAAGCTTATGCGACATGCCCTGCTTCTGCCTCATAGAGGTGGCGGTCTGTATATAGATGGCGGTCAGTATGATACCATCTGGACCATAACCGAGCCGCCCATTTTTTATGGTAAAGACAGGGACAACTCGGATAGTGTTACTAACTGGCCTCCTGGGCCCTTTACGGATAGTATTTATCAAGCCTGGGTCACTGTCTGCGACGATGGTGGCAATTGTGTTACTGCCTACGACGATCTGAATAAGGTCCTGGACACGCGTCGTCCCAGACCAATCGGATATTTCTGTCCGGACAGCGTGCCTTGCGCTATCGTTGCCACGCCTCTACCCGGAGGGATGATAAAGCTTGAGTGGGATACAGCCTGCGACGAAAATGATGCGTATGGTTTCTATGTCGAGGCTTCTTATAATGGATCGCCATTCGATTCCATTGGCTATACGAGTTCGGATGAACAGCCCAGTGGACCCATATGGTCTTGGCATTCCGAACCGCTCCTCACAGGTTGGTGGACATTCAGGATTATGACCGAGGACAACTGCAGTAACTTGGGAGATTTCAGCTGTGAGGTAGGAACTTTGGCTGACAGCACGCCACCCAACGCCTGCATAGTCTTCCCGGATTCAGGAAGCGTCTACGGCGATCCGTTTGCCGTCAAAGCCCGCTCCGAAGACCAGGACATACAGAGCGTTATCCTATGGTATCGATTAAGGTCCGATTTGAACGATCCTCCCACAGGCGAAGCTGGACAATGGGATACTTGCCTAAGTTTCTTAGGCATGTATCGTCCCGATAATGGATTAGTTTTCTTGGATACCGTTGCCTGTATTCACGACTACGTTGGCTGGGTGGAGCTTCTTCCCCTATCCTGCGACGTGATCGGCAACTGTCAGGATACTACCCGGGCTTATGCGGAAGCCTGTATAGACGACACCCTTCAGAATCTGACACCCGGACACTTCCTCTTCTATTGGGATACTACCCGGGCTGTGGTTCGAGTGGTGAGCGTGAACGATACCATCTCACCGCAGACCTTGTGTGGATATAACGTCAATCCGGACATCATGAACCAGGTAATAATAAATGTTGACGGTGCCACTCCAGCTGACTTGTTCACCATAGATGTGAAAGCCATAAAAAAGTATAGATCAGCTTATCGCATAGATTACAGAAACCACGTGACTATGCCCTGCACCATAATGGTCTCTGTGGACAATTGGGATGCGGGAACGCAACATCTGTATGTGCGTGTGACCAGCGAGGCGAACGGAAAAGAGTGTGTGCCTTATCCTTTGGCTATTGAGTTGTGTGTCCCGTGGCAGACAGCTCCGTGCATCACGATTGTTGCTCCACATGAGTGGCAGAGAATCCCTTGCTCCAAGACCGATAAGACCTGCACTGATATCTGGGCAGAGATCACGCCCGGTTGTCCGGAAAGCCTGTTGACCCAGGTTAAGTTTTTCTATTCGAAAAATGCCCCTGGCCCACCCTGGAATTTAATCGAGGAAGTTTTAGAACCAGACACCGTCTGGGTCTTAGGTCATCCCAACCTCTATTGGAAGACCTGTTGGAACAACTTCGGTCTGGTTCAAGACGGCGACACGGTCTACTTCATGGCAGAAGGATTTAACCAATTCCACATCTCGGGTACTTCCAAGATGGTCAAGGTGTTCGTAGACTGCCAGGCACCAACGGTTAAGCTTAGGATCGAAGACGTAATAACCACTTGCTTCGGCACACCCAAGGTGGCAGGAGAGATAATCCTGAAGGCGCTGGTCGTAGACACCTTGGTGGACATTACGGAATTGAACTTCTGGTATAAGCTCCATTCCGACCCGGATATTCCAGCCTATTGGGAGAAACTCTGCGACTCAGAACGAGGCTGGTACTGGGGCTGGTGGTGGGATCACAGCGAGGAATTCGAGCCATGGAGCGAGAACGTTTGGGCGTGCGAATATGAGACTGAAGATTTGCCCAACCAGACCTGGATTGATATCAGGGTTTCCGTCGAGGATCAGGCTGGGAACGTATGGCTGGACGGCGATGAAGATGGGAAGTTCGATGATTCCACCTTCATGGTTGCAGTTGCGGCAGGCGCTGGCATCACCGTCTTTGTGGACAACGAGGCGCCCCAGCCAGCCATATCCATGGTGGCTGATACTGCGGCTTCCATATATAACGTAAATCCCAGCACCTTGTTAGGCGGATCAGGAGAGGCTTATGTCAAGGCGGGTGATGATATCAACGCCCAGATTTCGGTTTTGCCGTCTGAGGATACCTGCGAAGTGATGAAGGTGGAGTGGTTCTTATGTATGCCTGTAGAGGAAGATGATGTAGGATTCGGGGCACCCCAGCCAAGCTCTGCCCAGGGCAGTAAGACTATCCCTCATGAGCCGTACCAGGGTGATAACTGCGAAAACCCCATAGAACTTATCCTACCGCGAGATCTGGATTTCAACGACACTAACCACGTCTGCGGGAGAGGTAACGACTACATGGGCACCTGCCTGGCACCCTTCGATAGCTCAGACGATATCATCTATAAGTTGGACGTTACGGTGGATGTTGTCGTTAAGATTAAGTGGCGGACAGAGAAGATGTGGAAGTCCGGAGTTGCTCTGTTTGAAGGATGCCCGGGTCATGGTGGACCGGTGTCAAGTGGACCAGATTTGAGCGCCTCCCACGGTGGTCGATGTCTTTACGACTCTCACGGGATACGTCCTGATCACTGGCATTATCTTGAAAACGACAAGGGCTGCCGTTACCTTCACTTGGAACCAGGCACTTACTACCTCATGCTGGATAGCAGGCGTGGGTGTAGAGGTAGAGAGGATACGCCTCCTTTAGCAGGCGGGCAATCTCCGCAAGACCTGGATGACGGCAACTTCGAATTAGAGATAACCGGTGAAGCTATCGGCTGTTACCATGTGGGGACCTCAAACGATCCCTATCACTTCCCGGTCAACTTCAATCCGGTGAAAGATGGATTGATTCCTGCGTATGAGTTAGAGGATGACTGGTGGTATGGGCATCTCCAGGCAGTGCTTTATGATAGCCTGGGTAACTCCAAGACCGACGATGTAGGGCTTTACATTCTGGACGTGACCGCATCTCAAGCCGTCATCGTCAATCCTCTGAATGACTCCTATGTCTCAGGCGATGTGACCTTAATCTCCGCAGCGATCAATGCCTACGAGATCTGCAAGGTATGTTACGAGTATAAGCCAGAAGGCGACTCGGTCTGGTATCCGGTTAACTTCGGTTATCCCAATGCTTGCACCACGGATAGACAGGGCTTCATGATCACCTGGCACACCTTAAATAGCATACCTGACGGAGCCTACTACCTGCGAGCGGTGGCGACTGATTGTTCCAACAATGTCGACACCCTGCCGCCTACCATAAAGGTGACGGTTTCCAACGGAGTGCCTATCGTAACTATGGATGATCCTCGCATCTGCTCACGCACCTGCCCGGATGATACCGTGGATATCTTAGGCTACATCTCTGGGACAGTCCCGCTTTATGCGACGGTTAGCTCAAGCATCCCGGTGGATCATGTGGTCTTCAAGTTCAAGGATATCTTCGAATATCCAGAATACTGGTATACGATCGGCACCGATTACTTCCCCACCGATGGCAAATACTCGGTCGAGTGGGACACCGATACTTTGTCCGACGGACGCTATCATGTGAAAGCCGTAGCTTATACTGCGAGTGACAAGTATGGTGAGTCCGAGTGGATAGTGGTAAGCCTGGACAACAGCGGTCCATTCGCCCAGATAATCTCCATCGATGGCAACCCCTTCCCGGATGGTATGGACATCTCCCGAGGGGATGTGATTGACATCGAGCTGGTGGCTATCGATTCTACGTCGAATGACGGCTGGACCAGATGCTACAACTCCGGTCTAACCAAGATCTCGGTGTGCATTGCAATGTGCGATTCTAATTATAAACCTAAAGATAGCACAGAGATCACCAAGTGCTTCGAGGTCGAGCCAGTTTATGATGGAACCCACACGGTGCAGTGGAATACCTCAGGCTTGGAGTATGAAGGATGCCAGGGGTGCTACTACATATATGTCAAAGCCTACGATTGCCTTGGGAATGAGACCATCTCCGATTCGGTGAAGGTCTACGTTTCCGACATCACCGCACCTGTGACCACCATTGGCGGATTTGATGGAAACACCATCCTGGGTTACAGCTCGGAGATGGTTAAGACCCTGTTGTTTGAGTATGCCGACTCCGGGTCCACCAACTGGATACCGATCGGCTGGTCATCTTATATCGCTGATTGTGATGGTTACTACCTTTATATGACCACATGGGATCCGGCTTCTCTGGTAAATGGTAATTACCAAATCCGAGTGATCTCTCACGATACCTGCTCTAATCAGAACGACAGCTTGGCTCCGGTGGCTTACTTCACTGTTGAAGGCGGCACCATAACCCCCTACAATCCTGAAGTTCTCGGAGATCTTTCCTTCGAGAAGAACTGGTGCGTGGGAGGTATGCAGGGAATCGTCCGCGAGACCAGCTCTCAAGGAACACCAGTGGTCCTCGCCTACTATGGTGGCGACTACGGTGAGTGCGTGGAAATGCAGGCTGATCTGCAAAAGACCACGGAGTATGCTGGTTCCTTCTTTGCTTCCGCCATCGAATACGGCGGACCAGCTAAGTTCTTCAGCTCGGTAACCGTAAGAACGGGTGAGGAACAAATGACCGGTGAGCCAGCCTACGTGACTTATCTGACACAGGGAAGCTTTGATGTGGTTCAAGTGAAGAGAGATTTAGGAACTCACGGAACCTATCAGCAAGGCTGTGTGGACGTTACCATACCAGGAGGAGCAGTAGGCAATACGTTTACTGAATATCGCTACATTTGGGTAGCTCCTACTACGATGCCGTGGGTGCCAGTCACCCAGCCGCTTCTCAATCCCATTGGAGACAATAACGGCTATGCCACCTATGTGTCGTTCACCGATTGCTACTATTGCTGTGGCTGGTTTAAATCTAACTTCGGTGGGGAACAAGGTGACATATCCAAATCCCCAAGTGACGGTTATGGTGATTGTTGCTTCAACCCGGGCCGGTATGCCAAGATCAAGATGTGCTACGACTCTACGGTTACGACCGACAGTGCGCATCTGGCAGTGATGTGGTGGGATTGTCAAGACGGCGAGTTCAAGTTCGACAACATCTTCTATCCTCCGGGAGTGGCGGGATTCAACACCACCAATCATACGGTTGAGTTCGCCACCACTTGCTTGAGTGGTCCGTTTGCGGTAGTAGAGCTTGTGGAGCCTCCGTGTAATGGCAGTATCGTGGTGAACATGAGGGCACAGGACATTACGCCTTACTCCAACGGATACACCAACACCACGCCCGTGTTCACTGGATTCATCACGGACAACGTGCAGGGGACGGCATGGATCAAGACCTCCACCATAAATTTCAAGCTGGATCTGTATCACTCTGGTGAGCTTATCACCATCTATAATGGAGGCACCTGGGCTAATGGCTTTGGTGGATGCACCTATGCAGGTTACGATGCAACTTCGGGAATTTTCAAAGCATGTTGGACTGGCATCGTCTGGCCCTACGTTGCCGGTGATCCGCTTGACCCAGGTCCTCATATGGCCACACTCACCGCGCAGAATAAGAACGTTCAGACCTGCACCGATACCATGAACTTCATGGTGGATGCTACCCCGCCAACTGTTGTCTTCGAAGAAAAATGTGTTGGGGGGCCCAATCCTGGGTTTGATGTCTACATAATTGACCGCGAATCGGGTGTAAATAAGAAGCTGATCTATGTGGACTTTGGTAGTTTTACTCTAACCTCGGACCAGTTAGCATCAATGTGGGTCAACGATAGCCTCTTACATGTTACACTGCCCGTCCAAAAACTAACCTCTAGCGGAGAGTATGAGGTGAGGGTTTATGACGGATCAGGCGGTTCAAGCTATGGACCTGTGGACCTGGTGGGTAATAGGGCGACTCGCTTCTGGTATCGTTACCGTGTGGACCTTGATAAGCCCCTTATTGCACTGTTGAAGCCAAGCTACCGATTCCGTAGACCGGTTCTATTCAATGTCTATGACTATGCTGGTGGATGCGGAATATATAAGATCATGATCGATGAATGCACCAACAGTCCGACCGGATATACCTGTACACCTGCACCAGCCGAATCGGTGGTTTACGATTACCAGACCCAGATTCTGCGTTACTATCCGCCAGCCAGCGGAGCTTGGATTCAGGTCACGGTCAAAGACTCAGCGCATAACACCACGTTCCTGGATTCGGTCTACTGCGTAGAGGACTACGATCCACCCATGGTCAGCTTCGTTCCCGGCTACAATGGGAAATATGTGGGGAAGGATCCGACCATCAAGTTCGTGGTCACCGATGGCGTGGCTGGAGTCAACTGGGAGACGGTCAATGCCAGAATTTCTGGATGTAGTAACCAGTGCGACTATCCTTGGACTGAAGTCTTCAACCATATGCAGAATGACACCGTGACGCTTTCCTGCCCACTTGCCTGTTCGGATGGTTCGAACTTCACAGTCTACGTCTACGCGGACTACCCGTCCGGTAAAGGTCCGGCTGACATGGGTGACAATTACATTAGATATGCTCAGACATGGACATACTGGGTAGATGCGGCTGGTCCTACTATCACCTTGAAGACCCCGTCAGACAGCCTGTGCAACCGACCTCTTCTGTTCGAGATATTGGATGCCAAGTCCGGGTTTGACACGGTCTATGTGTATGAAGATAGCAGTCTGGTTGTCGAAGGCACTGTGCTTACTAGGGATCCGCATATTCCGAACTACTGGAGATACGATCCTACTGCTGGAAAGACCAGACTGGACATCAAGGCGGTGGATAAGTTGGGGAACGAGACCTGGTATGGTATGAAGATCAAGTCGGACTGCACGCCACCTTTAGCCTCCTTCGGCGCTGATTTCGTAGCCTGCTATAACCCAACTGTCCAAATCACTCTGACAGACGATATAAGCGGAGTGGATTGGACCAAGGTTAACGTCGACCTGTGGAAGACCGCGGATAGAATGCAGACCTTCACTCCGGACTTGCTTGTTCGCGAAGGCAATACCCTCACGGTGACAGGCGATGGTGGTTGGCTGGGACTCACTGATGGTTCAACCATGAACGTATATGTGTATTCGGCCAAGACCCCAGCTACCAGCTACACGAAAGGTCCTGTGGATTCAGCTGGCAACTATCAGACCTCGACCTCCTGGTTCTCAAAGACCTACACCGCTGATTGCTCTGGTCCGTCCTTCACTTGGGTGTGGCCATCTCCTACTGCTATAGATTCATGCTCGGCAACTCTGACCTTCAAGATCACCGACACCTATTCAGGAGTGGATGGCATCGTCATGACCGAGGATGGTGCGGTAGTGCCTCCTACTGCTTACAGCTATGATCCGTTGACTTGGATTTTGACATACACACCGAGCGCTGGAAAGCACAAGGTGGTGATAACCGCCACGGACAAACTGGGCAATGTAAGCACCTACACCTTCTTCCGTAAGGATGATTGTCTGCCTCCTGGAGTGAAGTTCGTGGGTGAGTATGTGACCAAGAATCCTACTGCCAAGATCGTGGTCAAGGACGACAAGGTGGGCATAGATTGGAACACAGTCAATGTCGATCTATACCAAAGAGACTATCCTTACAAGCAGTGCACATTCACTGCAGCAGATATTGCCAACTTTAATATGAGACATGGCGATACGGTGATAGTCTCTTGCACCATGGATCTGACCGATGTTCAGACCCTCATTGCCTATGTGTACGCGGAGAAGACCTCTGGCACAGGTACCAGCCCATCATATGGCAGGGGTCCGGCCGACCTCTCTAGCAACTATATGCCCAAGTGGCAAGAGTGCATCTACCAAGTGGATGCGGGACTGCCTTCAATTACCGTCAACAATCTCTCTGAGCGACCCATTCAGATCTGCTTCAGCGACAGCAAGTCGGGCATCGATTGGTCCACCCTCGAGTTCTATGAGGATAGCGTGCTGATTTGTCAAGGACTGGCTTGCGTGGATACCAACGTGCATCTCGACACCGCAAAAGCCTGCATGGCGTATGAGCCGGGAGTTGGTCGGAAATATGTGGAAATCCGGGTTAAGGATCACGCTGGCAACTTGAAGATCTACTCCTTCTGGACAGAGGAGCAGAATCTGTTCTTCACGAATCCTCACAACTATCCGAACCCGTTCGATCCGAGCAAGCTTAGCACTTACATCGATCTGGGCTTGAGCAAGTCCGCCTACGTGACCGTCAAGATATATGACTTCTCTGGCGAATTTGTGAGAGAGCTCCAGAAGGATGAGTTTACTGGAATCAGCACCCCGATATTATGGGATGGAAAGACGGATGACGGAGCGGAGGTAGCCAACGGAACCTATCTGTGCTACATCCATGCCAGGGATGATAGTGGTAAAATAGAGACAGCAGTAATAAAGATTACTGTGTTGAAGGAAGATAAATAAAGTTTCGAGGGAGTCCCGCCAAAGGCGGCGGGACTCCCTGAAAAGATTTATCCTGATCCCCCCATTTGGGGGAGAAGGAACAGAAACTTTGTTAATCTTTTATAAAAGGAGAAGATAGAAAATGTTAAACAAAACAGCTAAATTCCTAGTGGTCTTTTGCCTGCTGTCGGTGGTGTGCCTCTCCGGTGCCTGGGCGGATGATAACCACATGCTCCCCATGTTAAGGATGGGAGTGGGTGCCAGAGCATTAGCTATGGGAGGTGCTTATGTGGCAGAGGCTCACGATGCTACAGCCGGCTACTGGAACCCCGCCGGGTTGGCAGATATCGGATGTGTTAGCTTAGCTGCCATGTATTCTGCGGGAATGTCTGTGGACCGGACCTACAATTACTTCGGGTTTGGATGGACCCCGTGCCAGTCGACCAACTGCGGAACCTTCGGCATATCCTGGTTGAATTCGGGAATCGATGAGATTCCAAAATATACCCCAGGCAATGTCTATGATGGGACTTTCAAGGACATGAACAACGCGTTCATAGTCTCCTGGGCATTCAAAAACGAGTTCAACCAAAGAATGTTCTCGTTTGGTTTGAGCCTCAAGGTGGTCAATCAGAAGATCGATGACTACAGCAAGACTGGAGTGGGTGGCGACGCTGGGATCAAGTTCCTGGCTGATCCCAGGATTGCGTTAGGCCTGATGGTTCGGGATCTCGGCACCAAGGTGAATAATGAGACGGTTCCTACCAATGTGACGGTGGGAATGGTTATATATCCTCTGGGAGAAGACCATGCACTTTGCGTCCCCATAGACTATGGCAAGACCATCAACCGCCAAGATGGGACCTTCCATTTCGGTGCAGAGTATATGTGGGAGTTTGCCACCAACTACTCCGCCGCCCTTATGGCTGGCTTGAATAATGGAAACTTCTCTGTTGGCGTGGGTGTAAAGGTGTCCATGATTAGATTGGATTATGCTTACGTGACCGAGAAGGTCGACTTCCTAAACCAGAACCATAGGATCTCACTGTTAGCAGAGTTTTAAAGAGCGGCAAAAACTAGGAAAAAATGTAAAAGCCCCGTCTTTTGGCGGGGCTTTTATTTTTTAGTCCATTAAAACCTATTTCTTCCCCAACCTGAAAATGTAGTGGAAGGCTTTAGCCTTCCAATCCTTGGGTTATGGAGTCCTAAAGGTTTCCGCTACATTTTGTTTTGAAGTTAAACCTTACTCCATGCCCTTCTCTATGTCCTGGAAAAGGGAGGTAGGGCATGAAGCAAAAATGTATTCCGAAACCTTTCCCACATCCACCCCACTTATTTACTTGCTTTTTCTACTTTCAATTTTTAGATTATATTTTGATTTCGTTTGCGTTAGGTTTACGTGTAGCGGAGGCTTTATGCCTCCGCAAACACCATACATAAGTGTTATGCTAACTTTTAACAGCAAGGGAAACAGAAGGAGGAAGGTATGGAATTTAGAGTTTATAAACTGCCGATGCCGGAGAAGACCAATGTGATCGTAGGGCAGACCCATTTTATCAAAACGGCTGAGGATTTATATGAGGTCTTAATTGGAGCAGTCCCGGGCATAAGATTTGGTCTGGCTTTCTGCGAGGCATCGGGACCCTGTTTGGTCAGGTCTGAAGGAAATGATGCGGAGTTAAAAAAGTTGGCAACCCAGACCGCTTTTGATATAGGGGCAGGTCATACCTTCGTGATCTACATAAGAAACGCCTACCCCATCAATGTGCTTAAGGCGGTCCAAAATTGTGCTGAAGTTTGTGGGATTTTCTGCGCCACGGCTAATCCGGTGCAGGTGCTTATTGCCGAAACCGAACAGGGGAGAGGAATTATGGGGGTGGTCGACGGGTTCATTCCGAAGAGAGTGGAGACTGAAGAAGAGGTCAAAGAAAGGAAGCAGTTTTTAAGAAGAATGGGATACAAGTTATAATACAAACGAATTGATTCCCCTTACGCTTGAGTACGCATTCATACGAATTCCCTCTCCCCTCGGGGGATGTGTCAGAATTTCGGTTTTTGTAGCCGCAGACTTTAGTCTGCGAAATCGAGATATTGAATTCCAATGACTTACGTCCATATGGACGGCTACAACCTCAAAACACAATTATGATACAGTCTCTCATGGGAGAGGGATAGGGAGAGAGGGGGCGGCTTCGTATCAGAAATAAATACGTTAGTATTAGTTGGTTCAAAGGTTCAAAAGTATAAGGCTTGAAATTCGTGATTGAGTGTCAAAACGGGATACATATTAAAGGGACGAATTTTTGGTTGGACGCCCGAAGAAAAGTTGATTTTTCCTTTATCTCCCATGCCCATATTGATCATGCCGTAAGACATAAGGAGATTTTAACCACCAGGGAGACGGCAAGACTATATGAGCATCGCTTCGGCAAGGCAAAATTCAATATCCTGGAGTATAACCAGCCCAGAAGGTTCGATTCCGCCTATTTGGGAACTCACCATCCTTTTGGATCCAAATTTGAAAATCCGAAGTCCAAAGGCGGGATAAAGGTAGAGCTTTTCCCTTCGGGTCACATCCTGGGAGGAGCCCAGATTCTTTTGGAGATAGAGGGAGTGAGGATAGTTTACACTGGGGATTTTAAGTTGCGCAAATGTTTGACCGCCAAAAAAGCCGAGATCAAAAAATGCGATATTTTAATCATGGAATCGACCTTTGGTTTGCCGCATTATATCTTTCCCGATCGAAAAGAGATCATAGATCAAATCACAGAATTTGTGGATCAGGCTTTATCCTTTGGTCAAGTTCCTATTTTTTTGGCGTATTCTTTGGGGAAAGCTCAAGAAATCATGAAAATATTAGGCCTTCGGGGATATAAGACCAGCGTGCACCAAGCCATATTTAAGATAGCCAAAATATATGAGGAGTTCGGGGTCAAATTCAAAAACTATGAGCACTACTCCGCCAGAGGTAAATCTGCCTATGGCAGACAAGCCGAAGATTTGGAGGGAAAGGTTTTGATTGTCCCCCCTTACGTAAGAAGATCCCGGATGATCGAAAAAATCCCCAAAAAGAGAGTTGCCATTCTGACTGGCTGGGCCATAGATTCCGGATGCAAAAGTTGGTTTGGCGTAGACGAAGCCTTTCCCTTAAGCGATCATGCTGATTTTTCCGAGCTTATGGAATATGCCAAATTAGTTGAGCCCCAAAAAATTTACACAGTGCACGGCTTTCCTGAGTTCCCAGACTTTTTAAGGAAAGAGGGATTTGATGCAGAACCTCTCAAGGAGAACACTAAAGTTAATAGGACTTTTAGTAAAGAGCTTTTGTTAAATTATGATTTGTTCATCCGAGACTAAATTCCAGCCAAATGGCCTTCAGATTTCTGAAGTATCATCCAGGAGGAAACCATTAATTCCCCGACCTCCATCGCCGATGATTAAAAGGGCGACCGAGTATTATATTGCTTTGTCAATTAAATAACGATTGCATACTTTGGGTTTCGTTTTAAAAGGTTTTGGTCGCGGTTACGTATCGTCTAAAGAGTCAGAGTCAATCGTCTATTCGTATGAATGAGTACGCATCGTCCAAAATACGACAGACGAATCCGAAAGACGATTTATCCGCCAGAGGCGGATCTGCCTTTGGCAGACGATACGTGTCCGAAACCTAAACCGGGAGACGACTCGTATGAGTGCATACGCATAAACATAGAAACTCGTATGAGTGCATACGCATCTTATTTTGTAGATAGATCATCATACTTAGGCTTCTCATCACTTGAGACTTGACTTTTGAGGTAGTTGTGTTATCTTAATAAAAAGGATTTTTTTGTCGATCGAAAATATCTTGGTAATACCCATGAAGCTTTCAATAATAATGCCGGTTTATAATGAAAAGAACACCATTGAGCAGATAATAAGGAGGGTGAGTGCTGTCGAAGGGATAGAAAAAGAGCTTATCATCGTGGATGATTTTTCCACGGATGGCACTCGAGAGCTTTTGAGGAAATATCAGAACAATTGCAACATTGCGATAGTATTCCATGACCAGAACTTAGGAAAAGGGATGGCTATCCGGACCGGGCTTGAAAAAGTTACCGGGGACCTGGTTATAATTCAGGACGCCGACTTAGAATATGATCCCAATGACTATCTGAAACTGGTCCAGCCTATTATGGAAGATGGCGCCTTTGTGGTCTATGGTTCACGCTCGCTGAGCCACAAGAACAAAATGTCGTATTTACGATATTTTATCGGAGGGCAAGTCGTTACCTGGTGGACCAATCTGCTCTACGGTTGCCGGTTGACCGACGAACCCACCTGCTACAAGCTCTTTCGAGCCGATCTGTTGAAGAGCGTAAAATTGAATTGCAAAAGGTTCGAGTTCTGCCCGGAGGTTACAGCCAAGATCAGAAAAAGAGGGATCGAAATCTTGGAGGTGCCCATTTCTTATAATCCCAGAAAGATTAAAGAAGGAAAAAAGATCAGATGGAAAGACGGCATACAGGCCATTTGGACTCTATTAAAATACAGATTCACCAACTAATATAAAAGGTTCTTCTCCTTGTAGCGGATAGAGTTCTCAATAACAGAAACGAGCCTAAAGACTTAATGAAAGAGACGTTTTCAAGACCTCACCCCCTGTCCCCCTCTCCACAAATGTGGAGAGGGGGAATAAAAGGGGGAGAGGTAAAAAGACCAAATTTTAAGCTTTCTAGCAAAATCAAATCTCAAGACACAGAATTCGTGCCCATATACTCGTATATGTGCATATATACATTTCATACCATAGGCAGATCCGCCTTTGGCGGACATGTTGACATTAGCAAACTGATTTGGAGAAGAGCCATATAAAAGAAATAAGTAGCTTTATACATTTTATTAGCCCTCCCCCTTTGATGGGGAGTGTATAGAGATCTTAAATTTCACCCTCCCATCAAGGGAGGGGATACTACTATGTCAAATTATTTAATGTGTTTGTATTAATGTGGCTTGAAAAAGAAAAAAGGTAAGATGGTTTATTATATGTCAAAATCCAGCTATAAAACTTTGATAAGAATGGCGGCCCAAGATTTTCGTGAATATGAAACTATTCATTTGAAGCACTACTCCCCCCATAAATATGCGCGCGGCGAGTATACCTATAGCAGTTCCAATTTCTTGGTGCGGTGGCTTTTTTGGTATCGTTTGAGGAGGATATTGGAGCATTTAAAGGATTGCAAACCTGGTAGGGTGATTGATATCGGGTGTGGGGAAGGTGCCCTTTTGTTAACTCTGGCAAAAATCTTCGACCAATGTGTAGGTGTCGATTTAAACGTCGAGGCGGCTAAAAAGCTTATGCATCATCAGCACATTAAGAACGTCTCTCTCATACAAGGAGATTTTGCGGAGATGACATTTAAAGAAGACTATTTTGACCTAATCACGGCTACTGACGTTTTGGAACACATTCCCGATTTGTCCGGTTTTGTAAAAAGGATTAAAAAAATCTTAAATCCCGATGGTCTTTTCTTACTTACCATTCCCAGTGAAAATTTTTTTTACGTTATGGGTCGAAAATTATTTGGTTTTTCTCAGAAGGAGGATTCCTGCCCTCATCTGTATAATGCTAAGCAAATCATAAACATATTGAAGGGGGAATTTGAAATCTTAGAAAGAGAATTTATTCCCTTAAACCTTTCCCCTTTAGTTTCGGCCTTCTATTTGGTGAAGGTGAAAAAGCGATAGAAACAGATGCTCCTTTAGTTTTAGGTCGAGATTCCAATCTCGACCTAAAAGAATGTGCCGATTTTAGAAAATCAACTGACGGGAGCAGACAAGGACGTGCGTTACCAACAGGAGTTTTTTTTGGGTGTAACTTAAATTATTCGTAAAGCTTATAGGGCAGGGAAAAGTTGAAAATTCCATTTATTGTTATCTTGACTTTCGAGGAAAAGAGAATATAGCATTTTATTATGAAAAAAAGAAGGGATACCCAGAAAAAAAAGGACTTTGGTCCAAAGAAGATCGTCAATTGGCCGATGAGGGGAGTTTTCTCGAAAGATTTTTGGAACTCGGCGACGGGCCGTTTCCTTTTGATAGTTATGGTAATGGGCTTAGGAATTTTTATGCGACTTTCGTTCTTATCCGCTGATCCCCCTTTGAATTTATCCTGGAGTCAGGATGTTAACACCGATCCCGGACAGTATACCTCTTTTGCCCGGAACAAAGTGCTCTGGGGGGAATGGGATCCTTTCGGGAGCCCGTATCTGGTTCTGTGGATAAACTCCGCTTATACTTTAATCTCCTTTCTCTTTTTTAAACTCCTGGGGGTGGGGCGTTGGCACGCCAATCTGGTGGCAGGAGGGTTGAGTTCCCTCACCTTAGTCTTTTTCTATTTGGCAATCAAAAAAGCGATTAACCAGAAAACCGCTCTTTTGGCGACTTTTTTCTTAAGTGTCAACTACATTCTGGTGATGTATAGCCGTAATACTTTTGCGGAGGTTCCGACACTTTTCTTTATAGTTCTGGGGATTTACCTTCTGGTGTTGGGTTTAAAAAGGCGTGGTTTTTTGATCGTTTCGGGGGCTTGTTTTGCCTCCTCTATTCTATTTTGCAAGATGTTAGCTATATTCATTCTCCCTGTATCTTTGGGTGTTTTGATCTTTACGGCTGGAGATGAGTTTTCTTCCAATGAGGGCAGGATTAATAAGTGGTTACCTATGCTTTTTTTTGTAGGAGGACTTTTATTGGTAACGTTGCCCTGGTTTCTTATAATTTATTATCCTTTTTCCAAAACCGTAGCCGGCTTCGTTTCCGGAATGTCGGTGGGAATGTACGGTTCTCCCCAGGCATTTCGCTCCATCTCCGATTTCATCTATTCGCTTTTCTCCTTGGGCGAGGTAACCCGTGTTTTCGTTAGCGAAAGATACTCGGTGGGCACCGATCTTTTCTTCAGAATGCCCTTTCTTTTCATTTTGTCCCTGCTTTTTTTATTAGTCCTCTTTTTTAAGATATTTCAAGTCAAAAACATTTTTAAAAATCTTAAGTCATGCTCAAAATTGGAGCTTTTCTTTGGATTGTGGCTGGTAGTGGGCATTCTGGCTTTAATGCCTTGGAACTATCGCCCCTTGAGGTATCAGATACTTTTAATTCCTCCCATGTGTGCCTTGGCCGGCTTTTGTCTTTTCGATTTTTTGAATCCTCCGGAGGTCAAAAACCAGGGTAAAAGCAGTGTGTGGTTTTGGATATTTTCTATTCCCACCGCTTCATTTTTTATATTTCATACTCTCTCCTTTTTTTTAAAGATATTCCAAAAGATCGTCCAGTTGAATTCAATTATAATCCTCTCCTTTTTCCTCTCTTTACCTCTGACTTACATTTTTTATGTGGTGAAAAGAAGGAAGCCTTTCCCACTTGGGCAAGGTTACAAGATAATAATGGTAGCAATAGTGGTCTTTTTGGTTCTCCTCGTCCAGGGCGGACAGTTTTTGACTTTCGCCGGAAATATTCAATACTCTTTTTTGAATGCATCTAAGGACTTAGGAGAGATACTTACCTCTAAGGCTGTGATTTCTGGACCCTACTCTCAGACTTTGATTTGGGATAACCAGTTAGGCTATGTGTGGCACATGTTTGTTGTGATGACCGCGGACCCAGACCTGTTCCGAAGATATCCGATAACGCACTTAGCCATGGAAGCTGGGGGCGGTCAAAGAGAGCAAGCCTTTAAGGACTACCCTCAGGTTATGATGAATGCAAAACCCGTAACTACGTATTATTTAAGAAATTTTCCGGTGGAGATTCTAAGAGTGGCAGAATCGAGTGTAAACCCGGAGGCCAGGAATTACCAGCTGTCCGATTTTGAGAAAGCTAAGTTGCTTTTGGAAGAAGGTCAGATAGACTCAGCCCTAATTGTGCTCAACCGGTTCGTGGATGAACATCCCAATAATTTCAGCGGATACGAGACCTTGGCAGAGATTTACTATGATCGGAAAGATTTGGAGAAGGCGGGTTTATTTTTAAAGAAAGCTTCAAAATTTGACCCGACCGACTTTTCGACTCATCAATTTTTAGGCATAATATATTTTGATCTGTATAATCAAAAAGGAGATGATGCTTATAGACTTTTGGCAATTAAAGAGTATGAAAAGGCTTTGAAATTATTCCCCAAAAATGCGGATTTATCAGATCAATTAAAAAACATTAGAGGGTATTAAGGAATGCGAAGAATAGAAAGAAATGTCAAATTTCAAAACCCAGAATTTAGGGAAGTCAAGGTTTCAGTGGTGGTTCCGGCTTACAATGAAGTGGAGAATATAACTCCTTTGATGGAGGAGTTTTCCAAGATGTTCTCCGAGTCGAAGATGAAAGGTGAAGTGATCTTGGTGGATGACGGTTCCACTGACGGGACCTTCCTGAAAGCCAAAGCCTGTCAGGATAAATACAACTTTCTGAAAGTGGCGGTTCATAAGAGGAATAAAGGCTTAACCGAGGCTTTGATGACCGGTTTTTCCATCGCTCGGGGAAAGATCTTTGTCTTCTGGCCTGCAGATTTGCAATATCTCCCGGAAGAGATACCCAAGTTAGTAGAGCGAATCGATGCTGGCTACGACGTGGTCTGTGGATGGAAACAGGGACGCTATGGAATAAAAAGGTTCGTATCTTTTGTTTATAATTTTCTGTCGCGGATTCTCTTCGGGGTAGGAGTGCATGATTTAAATTCAGTCAAGGCTTTCAAACGGGAGATCGTGAATGAGGTTCCCCTACGTAAGGATTGGCACAGGTATATGGTGGTGATGGCGGCGGATAAGGGATACAAAATCGGCGAAGCAAAGGTCAAAGTATATCCCCGACGGTTCGGTCAATCCAAATTCGGATTCTGGAGGATCCCCATCGGGTTTTTGGACCTTTTGTCGGTGAAATTTCAGATCTCCTTCATGAAAAAACCTTTGCTTCTATTCGGCTTTTCAGGACTGATCTTGATATTCTTAGGAATTTTAACTGGAGGGGTGGCAGTTTATTTGCGAATCGTAAAACAAGAAGGCTTGAGACCACTTTTGTATTTGGTAATCCTTTTGACCCTTATGGGAATCTCCCTTTTCGCCTTGGGATTTTTGGCTGAAGCCATTGCCGGACTTAAGGAAAAAATTGACAATTTAGACCAAACCATCTCCGGGAGAAAACGGTTTCGGTCAACTTTTCCTCCTGAGAAAAAAGATGAAAGAGAAAATTAACTGGAGGGTATTGGTTACGGATGCAGATGCCCTTCATTCCCTGGCCATTGTGAGATCATTGGGCACCAAAGGGATGAGGGTGAGCATGAGTTCCCACCGTAGGGTTTTCTCTCTCTGTTTTTATTCTAAGTTCTGCAAAGAGAGGATAATTTATCCACCCCCAAGTCAAAACCAAAAGTTTATAAACTTCATGCTCGAGCTGGTGCGAAGTAAAAAGTTCGATATCTTGCTTCCGGTCAGATCCGCGGTGGTCCCCCTGATTGCGGAGCATGCCGAGAAGTTTAAACCTTTTGTCAATTTCGTGCTTCCCTCTTTTGAGTCCATGAACATAGCCAACAATAAAGAATCAACCTTCCGGTTTGCAGAAAAGGTGGGAGTTCCAGTGCCCAAGACCATCTATCCCCGAAAATTCTCTGATATCGAAAAGGAGGCTTCCAGGTTTCGTTTTCCGGTGGTGGCGAAAGCCTCAGTCGGAAGTGGCTCCAGAGGAATGGTCTATTTGAACTCATCGGTCGAGCTTATGCGTTTTGCAGAAAAGAATTTTACCCCAGAATCTGATCTGACCCAGAAAAAATGTATAGTCCAAGAATACATTCAAGGAGACGGCTTCGGCTTTTTTTCCATTTTCGACCAGGGAGAACCCAAAGCCATATTTATGCATCGCCGCTTAAGAGAGTATCCCATCACTGGGGGTCCCAGCACCTTGGCAGAGAGCGTCTACCATCCCCGACTCGCAGAACTGGGCTTGAAACTCTTAAAGGCTTTGAATTGGAACGGTGTGGCTATGGTGGAGTTTAAATTGGACCAAAGCGACAACGAGTTCAAACTGATGGAGATCAATCCCAGGTTCTGGGGGTCTTTAAATCTGCCAGTGGCTTCTGGCGTCGATTTCCCTTACCTTTTTTGCTTGTTAGCCATGAAACAGAATTTTGAGCCGGTCTTCAAATACAAACAAGGAGTCAAATTCAGATGGTTGTTTCCCGGAGATTTTATGCACCTTTTGGCTAAATATGGGCTATGCAAAGATTTTTATAAAGATTTCTTCGATCCCGCGGTGAGATATGACATCTCTTTATCCGATATCAAGCCTAACATCGTCGAGCTTTTTCTGATCGCCGGATATTTCATACAAAACAAAGGGAAGATTAGATACCCTCAGGGAAAACCGATCAAACCTATGTGAAGGGTTGAAGAATTGGAGTGTTCACCTTTAGGGGCTGTTGAAAAAGTGCTTTTGGAGTGCGAAAACTTGCTTTCGCGGTTTTTAAGTTGGTTCGGGAATTGGAATTCCCGAACCACTCTCGTGCGGGAAATCCAATTCCGGCACGAACAAGAGGGTTTTTCAACACGCACTTTAGGTGAACCATATACAATTTAGTTTCTTACTATAGGTTCTTCGCAGACGTGAACCATGCGGTTTATACTGCATGATCCATGAGCGGGATCAAGCTAAAGCTTGATACTCCAATAGAATCTTACTTTTAGAAAAACGCAAGACTTTGCTGAAATTCGATTTTCACATTCATTCTTCATATTCTTTAGATTCCCTTTTGACCCCAGCTAAAATTGTGGAGATAAGTCGCATTAAAGGCTTGGATGGGATCGCGGTGACAGATCACCATACCATCCGAGGTGGGTTAGAATCCAGAGATTTGAATCGTTCTGAACTTGTGGTCATTGTGGGAAGCGAGATAAAGACCGAATGGGGGGACATAGTCTGTCTTTTTTTGGAAAGAGAGATAACTTCAAAGAAATTTCTTGAGGTGGTGGACCAGGTAAGAAAACAGGATGGAATTTTGATCTTGGCGCATCCCTTCTGGAAGCACACCCTCTCTGAGGAGCTTTTAAACCATGTGGATCTGATCGAAGTCTTCAATAGTCGGATCAGCCCGAGTCGAAATCGGAAAGGCGAAAGGTTGGCTCAAAAAAGAGGGCTTCCCCAGGTGGCGGGAAGTGACGCTCATCTTCCGTGGGAAATAGGAAGAGGAGTGACCTGTTTCGACCATTCCACTCCCCCGGCGGATCTGAAGCAGATGATATTGAAAGAGAAAAGATGTCTGGTCAAAGTTCAAAGCTTTCCCTTCGACGTGGTAATATCACAGGGAGTAAAAATCTTGAGAAAGAAGGGAGTGCTTTAGAGCAGAAAATCCCAAACAACCCTGCATCTATTCATAAGTTATGAACATTTACTTTTTTGCCAAAGCCGAAGAGAAATTTACAAAGAAGATAAAATACATTGTAGATCTTTTCTTTTCCACCTATGGATTGGACTATCGAATCATCCAATCCCTTGATCAGCTTTTTGAGGCTGATTTGTCACTGGTGAATCTGCTCATAATTTATGGGAGTTGGGAAGACTATCAAGGCATAAAAGAAAAAATCCCACCTGGTTGCCATCTTTTGTTTATCTCCCAGCTTTTTCACCAAGTATTTGAGCAAGGACATCCTGAAGTGAAAAGATTAAAATATAAGGAGACCGGCTTTTCCCTGCCGATACTCTATGCTTATCCCACCACAGAACAGAAGTCTTCATATTGGTGGGAAGAAAAATCTGGGAGACAATATCCGGGAGTCATAATTGAGAAAAAACAAACTCAGATCAGGATAAACTGCTATGTTGATTTTTTTGCCTCCTCCTTTTACTTGTTGACTCTTCAAGACGAGAGGCAAGACTTTGAGGAGCAAAAGGCAGAAAGATTCATGGCTAAAGGTAGCTGGCGGGAAAAGGAGAACATACACCGAATTCCCTTGGTCAATGGATATTTCGAAATTCTCTTAACCTTAATTCGTTCGGTGGCATACAAAAGAAAGCTCCCTTTACTCTCTAAGAGTTTTTGGCCATCAGGTGCCAATTTAGCTGTGGCTTTAACCCACGATGTCGACATTCTGGACAAATGGAGCCTGTATGTTCTTTTTCGCATCTTTAGTCTAGTAAAAAGGAGAAATTTTAAAACTCTGCTCAAAATGCTTTTGAAGTTGCCAAAATTTATTTCCAGCCAAGACAAATCTCTGCGCGGAATAAATCTCATATTGGAGCAGGAGAAAAGAATAGGCTTCAACTCCACCTTCTTCTTTTTGGCAGGGAAACCCAGTTTGAGGACGATCTTAAAGTCTGATATAACCTATTCGGTAAAGAAGGCGAAGCCGGCAGTGGAGAGGATCTTGAATGCGCAAGGAGAGGTGGGTTTGCATGGCAGTCTGAACTCTTACATGAAGAAAGAGGATTTAAAAAAAGAGAAAGAGAGTTTAGACCAATTTCTTCTTTCCTCTTGTGTGGGAATAAGACAACATTTCTTGTGCCTGAAAGTCCCTCAGACCTGGAGGTCTCAGAGTGAATCTGGTTTTCTCTACGATTGCACCTTGGGATACCCGGATCGTTCCGGCTTCAGGTCGGGATTTGCTTTCCCCTTTCATCCTTATGATCTTCAGGCGGATGAGGAGTTGGAAATCTGGGAAATCAATACCAATGTAATGGATCAGACCTATGATAAATATGATCCCAAAACAAAAGAACAGATGAAAAAGGAAATAGAACTGCTTCAAGATCAACTGAAGGGCAGACACGGGGGACTTCTCACCCTCCTCTGGCATACCAACGTATTGAAGGAATTCGGCTTTCCTGATTTTTTGAATCTGTATGCTGAACTTTTGGAAGGGTTCTTACAGAAAAAGGCGTTTGTCTCCACTGGGGAGGGGATCGTCAGATTCTGGAAAGCTCGAAAGGAAGTTAAACTTTTGGAGAGAAAGATAGAGAATAATTTGTGGCAATGGAGATATCAAACTACCTCTGCTATCTCAAATTTAACATTTTGCTTAAACTTACTACCCTACCCGGGCAGGTCACGTTTAAAAGTAGATGGGGCTGAAACTTTGATCAAGTGGATCCTTAGTGAAGCTTTGATAACTTTCCCCTGGTTGGATCGGAAGCAGAGTTTTGAAATAAGTCTAATACGTGAGGAATCTTGAAACAAAATAGAAAAAAAGTCCTGATCTTAGCCCAAGCATTCATCCGATACAAAAAAGACATATCCAGCGCTCATGTTTTTGTGCTGGCTAAAACAATTTTATCTTTGGGCTACGAGGTGGAGGTTCTGGCACCACATGAGCATGGTCTTCCGCTTTATGAAAAGATTGATGATATTCCCATTTATAGATTCCGATATGGGTTAGATCGACACGAAAGGTTAGCCTATCGGGGAGCGATGCATCAGTTGGTGAAAAAAAGTTTATTCAATAAACTGATTTTCATCTTTTTTCTTCTTTCCTTCTCTTGGAAGGCTCTTAAGCTCGCCCAAAAGCCGGAGATCAAACTAATTCATGCCCATTGGTGGATTCCATCAGGGTTAATAGGGGCAATGGCCTCTTTAGTATCTGGGAAACCTTTCTTGGTCACCACCCATGGAACAGATGTTATGATTCTAAAGACCTCCAGCCTCCTGAGGATTTTGGCAAGTTTTGTATTTAACCGCGCCGCGCATATAACAGTGGTCTCCAATTTTCTCAAAAAAAAGCTCACTTCGGTTATACCGATTCCCTCTGCTAAGATCACGGTGCGCCCCATGCCGGTCAACATAGAGCAATTCAGCCCTTCTGAGAAGAAACGAACAGAAAAGAGAAAAACGATCTTGTGTGTAGCACGATATACTAAACAAAAAAGGCTGGACACATTGATTGAGGCGTTATCTCTGTTAAAGGAAGAGGGTTTAGATTTCAAGGCTATCCTAATTGGAGAGGGAGAGGAGGAGGAAAACTTGAAGAAAATGATCCAAACTCAGGCTCTGTCCAAAGAGATCACCCTTCTTCCTCTCATGTCTCAACAGGAATTAAGTCGTTACTATAGAGAAAGCGACGTTGTGATTCTTCCCTCTGTGGATGAGGGTTTTGGTCTGGTTTTGGTTGAGGCTCAACTTTGCCAGACCCCGGTAATAGGAGCCGACTCCGGAGGGATTCCAGACATAATCGAACCAGAGGTGACCGGGCTTTTGTTTCCTCCAGGGGAGGCCCATAGCTTGGCATATAGCGTTAAGCGCATCTTAGCGGATGGAGAGCTGGCAAGAAACCTAACTTTAAATGCTTACCAAAAGGCTCGCAAAAGATTTTCACCAGAGAACATAGCCCAAGAGTTCATAAGGATTTATGATGGTCTAATCAAGTAGGGAGAACCAAGTTGAACAAGAAAAGAGTTCTTTTTAAATTGATCCAGTTTTTCCTGATAGCTCTGATATTCTACTTCTTATTCAAAAGCCTTCTGGCTAACTGGAGCCAGATTAAAGATTTCAATTGGCAGTTTAATTACTATCTTTTGATCCTCTCCTTTGTGCTTCAGATGATGGCGCTCTTCTGGCTGGTCAAAATCTGGGAGAGGATGCTTCGCCATACTGGTTCATCGGTGTCTTACTTTAATCTCTTCAAGGTGTGGTTTTTTTCCAATCTGGGCAAATATCTTCCGGGAAAAGTCTGGCAGTTTTTGGGAATGATCTATATGTTAGAAAAAAAGGGGGTTCCCAAGAAGAACAGCTTCTCTACCGGAGTTTTAGCCCAAAGCTTTTCGGTCATCTCCGGCTTATTTATCTCTGTTCTTTTTCTAGGTGCGGATTTATATTCTCGATTCTTCTCCCAAAAGCCGGGTTTGATGGTGGCTGGAGGGGTATTGAGTTTAGCCATTTTGGTGCTTCTGTGTTATCCGAAAGTGTTAGAGAAAATCCTCAACTTGGGGCTGGAAATTTTGAAAAAAGAAAAGATTAGTCTTGATATTACTGGCAAAGATGTTATTATTTATCTTTTGTCTTATTCGTTGTCCTGGCTTTTGTTCGGTCTGGCGTTTTTGATATTTGTGAAGGCAATGGCTCAAGCGTCCTTTAATATGTATCCCAGCCTAACCGGAGCATTTGCTTTCTCATTGAACATCGGCTTTTTGGCGCTTTTTGCTCCGGGTGGAATCGGGGTCAGGGAGGGGGTTTTAGTCTTTTTGCTTTCCTCCTTTTTTCCCCTTCCCGTTTCAACTTTAATTTCGCTTTTGTCCCGATTGTGGATAACCGCGGGGGAGCTTTTGTGTTTTTTGATTGCGTTACCTTTAAAGTGAGATTGATTACAAGTTTGATTTCTCTATCAATGATTAATCATCAGTCTGATCGTAATCAGACTAACGATGTGTGCATAATGTGAAATAACTTAAGGAAAGTCTACAACGAAGCTTAGAATTTTATGCTAAAAAGCATTTTAAATTTCTAAAGATTTGTTTATGGGGAAAAAAACAAAAAGAATGAAGGAAAAAAAGGGCAAAAAAGTTGAAAAGCCGAAAGCATTTGGTTTGGATTTAGAGAAAAGGCAGAGGCTCTTTAAGTATCTGCCCATCGCTTTGTTTTTTGTTTTGAGCATCCTTTTGTTTCGTAGTTTTATCTTCTCCGGCCAGATGCTTTATGGCACTGATAGCATGAGCGCCGGAGTCTTCCTCCGCAGTTTCTATGCCAATTTCTGGAAGACTTATCATACCATGCCTCTTTGGGAACCTTACGTTCATGGAGGGATACCTTTTGTGGATGGCATGCACGGTGATATTTTTTACCCGGCAGCGGCCTTACAGTTTTTTATTCGGGTCACCTACGCCTTGGGCTTGAAGCTGGTGCTTCACGTCTTTCTGGCAGGGGTATTAATGTTTTATTTCTTACGTGGTCTAAATCTGAGGGTGGGGGTCTCCTTCTTAGGCGGGTTGCTTTACATGTTTTCCCCCTGCCTGGTCTCTTTAGTTTATCCAGGTCATGATGGCAAGATGTATGTGATGGCTCTTACCCCTTTGACTTTCTTGATCCTTAGCCGAGCTTGCAAAAGTGGACGACTATTCCACTTTCTCCTTTTCAGTTTAGTCTTTGCCTTGCTCATATTTACTGCCCATATGCAGATGGCCTATTTTGCCTGCTGGGGATTAGGTTTGTTCTTTTTGTTCCAACTTTGGGATATGCACCGAAAGGGGAATAGAAAAATCCTCAAGTATGTAGCATATTTTGTGATTTCCATCATCCTGGGGCTCTCCATCTCCATGGTTCAACTGCTTTCTCCTTATCTTTATCTTAAAACATATTCTATGCGCACGATGCATACGGAGGCTGAGCGTGGATATGAATATGCCAGCTCTTGGTCTATGCATTTAGAGGAATTGGCTTCGGAGATCGTTCCGGAATTTTCGGGAGATAACATTCACACCCAGGGAAATTTCTACTGGGGGCGGAATCCTTTCAAACTGAACAGCGAGTATATTGGGCTTTTAGCCCTTTTCCTGGCGGTGGTGACCATTATTTACAGGCGCAGCCGCTTGATCTGGTTTTTCATAGGGTTAGGCGGTTTAACCTTTATTTACGCTCTGGGGGCGACCACTCCTCTTTTTCGAATCTTTTATTACTTAGTTCCCGGCGTCAAAAGCTTCCGGGGACCCAGCATGATAAATTTTCTTTTCTGTTTCTCCACAATAACCATCGCCATGTTGGGTTTAGAAAAGTTCTTTACGTTAAAAGATCACCCGGATGAGGCTAAGGAATTTCTTAAGATAGTTTTCATCTTTACCATAGCTTATTCGGGGCTGGCAATTTTAATAAGCCTATTAGGTAAATCATTCTTCGATATCTGGATTGCCATATTTTATACTGGAATCGAATCAGCAAAAAGAGCCGCTTTAGAGAGTAATATTCCCAGGGTCATTGGTGGATTGTGGGTCTCCGCTTTTCTTCTGTGGCTGGGTTACGGCATCTTGCGTCTCCATTTAAAGGGAGCTTTAAAGGAAGGTCTGGTTGTGGGAGCTTTGGCAGTTCTTTCTTTAGTTGATCTTTTTCGGTTCGATTCCCGTTTCATCATCGTTGTCGATCCCAATGACTACTACCGAAAATCTTCGGTGGTCGATTTTCTCCAAGAAAGACAAAAAGAGGAGCCATTCCGAGTTTTCATGCTTCCGAAAAGCTACGATGATAACTACTTAGCTTTGTATGGGATTGAGGAGGTCTCACTTACTGCCATGCACGGCAATCATTTGCGCATCTACGATGAGTTTGTGGGACGCCATCAAACAAATCCCAATCTAACGAACCCTAATTTCATTAACTTGCTGAATGTTAAATATCTTTTGAGTTCTTCACCGCTAAACACTCCTTGGACCAAACAAGTTTTTGAATCTGAAGGAATATATGTATATCAGAACCTTAATTATCTTCCCCGGGCATTTCCGGTATATTCTTGGCAGGTGGAAAAAGATGAGAGTAAGATACTTACCGAGTTGAAAAAACCCGACTTTGACATTCGGCAGAAAATCTTCTTATCCGAAACTCCTCCGAGTATGCCATCTGATACTATGAATATTTCACCTGAACATATTATTCCAGCCAAGGTTTCTGATTACAAAATCAACAGTTTCAAAGTAGATGTGGAAATGCAACAGGACGGTTTTCTTTTTCTAAGCGAAAATTATTATCCTGCCTGGAAAGCTTATCTGGATGGGAAGGAGACTAAAATCTACCGTGCGGATTATCTTTTCAGAACTGTATACTTGGACAAAGGGAAACATGAGGTGAAGTTTATTTTCACTTCAGTTCCTTATAAGGTTGGAAAAACCTCCACTTTGTTGACATCCTTAGTATTATTGGCTATATTTGGTTTTTACTTAACAAAAGGATATGTATCTAAAAAGACTGTCCCACACCCCCGATCGACAGGATAAAGCATGAAGACTTTGGTTATCATCCCCACCTATAATGAGAAGGACAACATCGAACGGATCGTCCCCCAGGTGTTAGAAAAGTACACCGGCATTGATGTCCTGATTGTGGATGATGGTTCCCCGGATGGGACCGGTGAGATTGCGGACTTAATGTCTGAGGAGAATAGCCGCATCTTTGTGATCCACCGCAAAAACAAAAGTGGTCTGGGCACCGCCTATGTGGCTGGCTTCAAATACGCCATTCAAAAAAAATATGACTATATCTTCGAGATGGACGCCGATTTCTCCCACGATCCCAAATATATTCCGGACTTTTTGGAGGCCATAAAAGAGGCGGATTTAGTCATAGGCTCCAGATATATAAGTGGAGTGAATGTGATTAACTGGCCCATGTCTCGGCTCCTTCTTTCTTACTATGCCAACGTGTATTCTCGCATAATTACCGGGCTTCCGGTCAAAGATGCCACCGGAGGGTTCAAATGCTTCCGCAGAGAGGTTTTGGAGACCATCGATCTGGATAAGGTTAAGTCCAATGGATACTCCTTTCAGATAGAGATGAGCTTCAGAACTTGGAGAAAGGGGTTCCGAATAAAGGAGATTCCCATCGTGTTTGAGGACCGGAGATTGGGACAATCCAAAATGTCCAAAAAAATCGTGAAAGAAGCAATCTGGATGGTATGGAGATTAAGACTTATGAGTCTTTTGGGTAAGTTACACTAGGCCAATGGCACCAAAAAGGATTTGTGATGAACAGAAAACAAATAGAAACGATGGGGACCGATGCAATAAAACGATACCTGGACTCACAAAAGAACTGGATCACGCGTCTTTATGCAAAACGCCAGTTGACCTTTGTGGGTGAGCGGCCGGATTGGTTTGCTGGTGAGGACGTGCTTGATGTCGGCTGTGGGCGAGGTGTACTGGAAGCCAGTTTTCACGACTACTCACGGAGTTTCACTTCCTGCGACATAGTTGATACTAATTTCTACGGTATTGATGTGAAGCTTTGTTCTGCGGAGTGTTTGCTGTTCGGCAACAATGAGTTTGATTCGGTTTTTATGTTAGGGGTTATCGAGCACGTTGAAATGCCAGATTTGGCTGTGCGTGAATGTCGCCGGGTTCTCCGCGCCGGCGGGAAATTGATTATATCTATCCCTAATGGCCTTGTGTGGTGGCTCATGCGGCTGATCAAGCCCTGGCTACCCGAACATCTCCGGAAACATGCCCGCTTCGGACAGAAACAATTGTATCAGCTTATGGACGGATGGACGCTATTGAGCCGCCGCCCGATTATACCCGGTCTGTTCTGGCTCTATGAATTTGAGGTGAAGGAGTAGAATCAATCAAATTGGAGCGTACATGCTGAACGACACCCATATTGGTAACTGCCAGAGATTGGTGAAGAACATCCTGGATCACTACATCCAGTGCGTGATCATGCCTATTATAGCCCAGGAAGGAGGAAGAATGAAAGATCGGTTCTATACCGTCGGACTGATCATCGCAATAGTAGTCGCTTTTCTTTTTATTCGGTCAAAAGTTGCAAAGCTGTCAAGTGGATGGTCGAACCATTAGAGTAACGGTAACCGATGTCTCCGAATCGAGCGTAATGTTAGATGCCAACCATCATTTTTGTTAACCACCCGAATAAGCCGCTTTCCATCGTTATCGTCAACTACAACGTGAAGAATTTGCTCAAAAAATGTTTAGAATCGATTTTTAAATATGAAAAAGATACAGAATTTGAAGTGATAGTGGTAGATAATAACTCAAAGGATCATAGTCAAGAAATGCTCAAAAGAGATTTTCCTCAAGTACAACTGATCGAAAATAAACGAAACTTAGGCTTTTCCCGCGCCTGTAACCAAGGGATCAAAGAAGGCCAGGGAAGATATATTTTGCTTTTGAACCCGGATACGGAATTGACTTCGGGTGGTTTCAAAAAGATGATAGATTTTATGGACTCGAAGCCAGAGGTGGGCATCTGTGGTCCTAAAATGATGGATCAGGAAGGAAACCTTCAATTTTCTTGTAGATCGTTCCCCTCTTACCTGACTGCCATATCCTCCAGCCAATCCATTCTAAATCGAATTTTCCCTGAGAATTTTTTGTCCCAAAAATATCTTTTGAAAGAACAGGATCACTCTCAAATCCGGGAAGTAGATTGGGTCTCCGGCTCCTGCCTTTTAGCTAAGACAGAAATGTTCGAGAAGATAGGGCTTTTGGATGAGAGATTTTATATGTATGTAGAGGACGTGGATCTCTGTTATCGGGCTAAAAAATCAGGCTTCTCTGTGTTTTATTTTCCACTGGTGGTGGTGGTTCACCATATCGGCAAAAGCACCCAGAAGAAAAAATTCGCCATGCTTTTGGAACATCACAGGAGCATGTATTATTTTCACATGAAACATCATCGCCCAAATGTTTTTTTGAAGGGGATAGTTTTCTTAAGTGTCTGGATGCGCTTATTCTTTGTGCTGGGGATGAAGTTTTCTTTTTACTAATACAAATGAATAAATAAACTGTCATTGCGAGGAGCGATGCGACGAAGCAATCCTTTGAGGTAGCCATGTTCCTTTCAGTCGCTATAAGTGATAAAGCGTCACGCCTTAGTTTGCCTAAATAGAGGGTTATATGAATGTCAAGCCGTTTGATTGAAGTATTTGAAGATGATAGTTGGAAGGGAAAAAATTCAGTTAAGAAAGAAACGTAAAAATATGTTTAAGAAGAAAGTCAAGAGAAGAAAGCGTTGTAAAAACTGTGGAAGGATTTTGGACGCCATTTGGTTTACAGCTTTAATGACAGAGGAATGGCGCTGGAACGGAGAAGGCTACAATGAGTGCTCGGCGAGACACAGCCTTATTACAGACCGGGAACAACCTGTCCTCTGTCCAAACTGTGAAAATGTGGTAGGGACAGGGATTGACTTCGGTTTTTAGGTAACATTCACAGAAGGGAATTATTGTAAGGGAGCATGCAAAATAGACAGAAATACACCTTAAGGATTTTTCTCTACAGTTTTTAATACTCCCAAATTGTTTGAGTCCACAGAAAAAAGATGAACGGACCATATTTGGATTTTGAAAAACCGATTTATGAGTTAGAAAAGAGAATCAGTGATCTGAAGGATTTGGCTGGACGACATGGGGATGATCCTTTGGAGGGTTTGGAGCTTTCCCATGAGGTCGAGGCTTTGGAGATCAAGTTGGAGAAGCTCTCTTTGGAGATTTATTCCAACCTTTCCCGCTGGCAGAGGGTTCAGCTGGCTCGTCATCCTCGTCGTCCCTGCACTTTGGATTATGTTTCCCTTATGACCACTGATTTTATTGAATTGCACGGTGACAGAAATTTCGCAGATGATAAAGCTATTGTAGGTGGATTTGCCAAAATTGATGGAAAACCGGTCTTGGTGGTGGGACAACAAAAGGGAAGGGATACCAAGCAGAAGCTTTATCGAAATTTTGGTATGCCTCATCCGGAAGGATATAGAAAGGCATTGAGATTGATGCAGATTGCCTCACGCTTTGGCAAGCCCATCATCGTGTTGGTGGATACTCCGGGTGCTTTTCCTGGTATCGGTGCAGAAGAGAGGGGGCAGGCGGAAGCAATTGCTCGAAATTTAAGGGAGATGACCCGCCTTCGGGTTCCCGTCATCATAAATGTTATCGGAGAAGGTGCCAGCGGAGGCGCTCTGGGAATAGGGGTAGGAGATAAGGTCTTCATGCTGGAGAACTCTTGGTATTCGGTGATCTCCCCGGAAGGATGCGCCGCCATCCTGTGGAGAGATTCAGCCAAAGCTCCGGAAGCCGCCGAGGCTCTGAAATTGTCCGCTACTGATCTTCTTGAGCTTAAAGTCATAGATAAAATCATCCCTGAACCTATCGGGGGAGCTCATAAAGATCCCGATAAGCAAGCTTTAATTCTAAAAGAAGAAATCCTGAATGCTTTGGATGAGCTGGAGAAGTTGAATCAGGAGGAATTGATTGAAAAAAGAATCCATAAATTTCGGGTAATGGGAGAGTATCTTTCCCAGATAGAAAGCTGAAAGTCGATAAAATCCAAAATTCACGGAGACCCTTTTTGGGAAAAGGCAGAATTCAAATTTTGTTTGTTGATATTATTTCGGAAATCCGGCGAAAAGATAAGCCTAATTTTTATTTTTGAATTGTATTTTTAGATTTTTCTTTTTTAATTTGCAATCAGTATAGTATATATGAAGATTGAAAAAGCTAAAGCGGTCTCGACGAAAAGGAGATGAAATGATTGATCCAAAATTTTTGGAAATTCTGGCTTGTCCAGCCTGCAAAGGAGATTTAATTTATGATGAGGAAAACCAGAAACTTGTCTGTGAGAAATGCCGGCTGAAATACGCCATAAAAGATGACATACCGATCATGCTTTTGGATCAAGCAGAAAGATTTTAACACTCCGGAGGAGCGCCCATACTGGTGAGGAGTAGCCGTCAAGTGGTATAGGTTAGAAAACCATATTATATAAAAATGAGGATCTTCTCCTAAAGAGTTGCTAATTTTGTTTATAAGCTTATGTTTGAGACAAAAGTAAAACCATTGTTTTTTTACCTCTCCCCCTGTCCCCCTCTCCACAAATGTGGAGAGGGGGAATCAAAGGGGGTGAGGTCTTTCAAGATTGTCAAGAGAAGAACCAAAAATAAAAATAGGAGGTAGGAGAAGATGAAGCTCTCAAAATTCTGTGGAGAGGATTTGCTCTCTTTTGAACTAAAAGGTGAATCTAAAAACGAGGTGATAAGTGAATTGGTCGATTTGGCTTCGAGGTCAAAGCTGGTCAAAGATGGGAACGAGCTTTTAAAAGATATATTGGAAAGAGAAAAGCTGGTCACCACCGGGGTAGGGTATGGGGTAGCCTTCCCTCATGCTAAATCCAAAGCGGTCAAGGGAATTGTGATTGCTTTCGGAAGATCGAAAAAAGGAGTCGATTTCGATTCCATGGACAAAAAGCCAGTCCACCTTTTCTTTTTGATTGCCGCACCCGAGGACGCCATAGGAGCTCATTTGAACGTGATGGCCCGGCTCTCTTACCTTATGAAAAGCGAAAAGAACAGGGACAAACTGACGAAGATCAAAAGTCCAAAAGAACTTTTGGAAGTATTAGATTCGGTGGAATGAAAAAACGTTTCAAAGATTGAACTTTATACTTGAAATGCTAATAACGTTTGTAGGAGCTAAAAGCAGGTGGCTGGTGAATAGATTGCTATGAATAAAATCTCTTTTGTGGTTACGAAAAACCCGAATCTTTTTTATTTGACCACCTGCGTCCTTTTGTCCTTATTGCTTTTGGCTTTACCTGGAGAAGTGAAATCGGATTTTTCAGCGTTTATCTTTAGATTTACCTATGCCCCATTTTACGCTTTAAGCCATCAGATAAAACAGTTACAAGGGGTCTACCAAGAGAATAAAAAGTTACAGCAAAAGGTGATAAAACTCACTTTAGAGAATTCTGAGCTCAAAGAAGAGCATTTGGAAAACTCCAGACTACGAGCACTCCTTGAATTTCGCTCAGAGTTAGAATATCAGGTAATCCCAGCTGAGGTAGTGGCGGCTGAACCGAATCGTCCTTTGGGTAGAGGATCGATTCTGATCAATAAAGGAAAAGAGGAGGGGATAAAAAGAAATATGCCGGTTTTGAACCTATATGGATTGGTGGGAAAAATCGAGGAAGTTTATCCTCACCGCTCCACAGTCCAGCTTATGTTGGACACTGACTTCAGAGTCTCAGCCCTAGACCAAAGAAGCCGGGTATTCGGAATCATAAAGCCTCACCCCGGGCAGGGCTTGCTCTTAAATTTGGATAATGTTCCGCTGGGAGAAGATGTTCAGATAGGAGATGAAGTGATTTCCGCAGGTTGGGGTGGGATATTCCCGGCGGGACTAAAGATCGGAATCATCTCCAACGTTGGGGAAGGAAGTTTGGGTAAAACAACTGGATATTCTGGGGTCTTCCAAGAGATAGAAGTTATACCTTCAGTCTATTTCAATAGCTTGGAGGAGCTTTTTGCATTAAATATAGATGTGAAGAGATAAAATAATTCGACTTTCTCATTTGAGTCATTTTTGACCCAAAACCGACACCCTTCCTATGGAACCAGACTTCGGATTTGTCGAGATTCAAATGCGTATGCATTCATACGAATGAAAAAATGGTAAGGACCTTCGCAATGTTTTGGGGAAGTGCTGTATTTTCAAAAGTCCTCCATGCCATATTCCTTTTGTTTATCCTGGTAGTTTTTCAAAGCTTCTTCTCCGAGGTGGTGGCCATAAAGGGGATTAGGCTGGACTTGGCTATTCTTGTATTGGTATATATAGGTCTCACCAAAGGTCCGGCTCAAGGGGTGATTTTTGGGTTTTTGATTGGAATTTTATTGGACGTTTTTACTCCCCAAAGGTTAGGATTGGGAGCTTTGATCAAATCTTTAGTAGGCTTCACCGTGGGAGACTTCAAGGATAAACTATTCCTGGAGAGCTCATATTCAAAGGGAGCTATAGTTTTCTTAAGCGTTCTTTTGAATGACCTTCTTTATCACCTCTTCTCCGGAGGGGTGACACTCTTCACTTTCCACACCATCTTATATTATTCTTTGCCTTCTGCCATCTATACCTCTGTGGTAGGGATATTGTTTTTTGTTATTATAGAGAAAAAGTTTTCCTTTAGGATGAATCCCTGCGAATGACCTAATATGGAAAGATTAGAACATACAAATGAGTCTTTAGGCGGTTTTGTTTCGAGAAAGCAAAGAGCCAGGATTTTGATTGGGTTTTTAGGAATTTCAGTTTTGGTTTTGAGCCTGAGGTTGTTTTTTTTGCAAGTGATAAAAGCTTCCTATTATAAACTAATTTCAGAGGAGAACCGAATCCATGCGGTGCCTTTGCCAGCACCTCGAGGAACAATAAAAGATCGAAATGGTAAAATCATCACTTTCAATCGCCCCTCCTATACGATTTTTCTCATTCCCTATGAGGCCAAAGACCTGGATCTTTTGTCCCAAAGACTTGCCCCGATTTTAAACATGGATCTTTCTTGGCTAAAAGAAAAACTTAAAGCCAATTGGTCAAAAAAATATGAACGGATCAAGCTTAAAAAAGAGATGGACTTTAAAACTATCTGTGTTATCGAAGAACAAAACCAGGATCTCCCCGGGGTAATATATCAGGTGGAGCAGACGCGGAGCTATCCGGAAGGTAGCTGGGCTGGACATGTATTGGGTTATGTAAAAGAATTATCCAAAGAAGAGCTGTCCGGAGATTTAGTCTCCCCCGCGAAGAGTGCGGATTCTAATGAGCCCACCTCACTTGATTTAGATTCACCAGGAAAAAGCAGTTATCGATTGGGGGGAAGCATTGGTAGGGAGGGGGTGGAGAAGCAATATGATGATCTATTGAGAGGAAAAGATGGAATGACCTTTTTGGAGGTAACCGCCGCAGGAAAAATTTTAGGTCCCTTAGAGGATAGGAAACCGGATTTACCCACCAAAGGCGCAGATATGAAATTAACCATCGATTTGGATTTACAGGCTGAGGCAGAATCTGCTTTAGCAACCTATGAAAGTGGAGCCGTGGTGGCACTTGACCCCAAAAACGGAGAGATACTAACCTTGGTGAGCAAACCCGGATTTGATGCAAATCTTTTATCGGGGGTTTTAAGCCCTGACGAATGGAAAGAAATTTCACAAAATCCACTTCATCCCCTTCTCCCCAGAACTGTCCAAGCCACTTATGCTCCCGGATCAACCTTAAAGCTCTTGACGGCTGGGGCCGCTTTGGAATCAAAAGTCGTTCATAGAGATACTTATCTTTCCCCTTGTTTTGGCTCTTATCAGTTTGGAAAACGAGCCTTCCGGTGTTGGAGACCTGAGGGACATGGAAGATTGAACTTTATGCAAGCGATCGTCCAATCGTGTGATATCTATTTTTACCAATTAGGATTGAAGGTGGGTTTGGAAAGATGGAGTCGTTACGCTAAGTTGTGCGGGTTTGGAGAAAAAACGGGTGTGGATCTGCCGAATGAGGCAAAAGGTTTTATCCCTTCTCCAGAATATTATAACAAGAAATTTGGAAAAGGGGAGTGGGTTAAGAATTTGGTAATCAACTTAGCCATCGGACAGGGGGAGGTTCTGGTCACTCCCCTTCAACTGGCATGTTTTTATGGTGGTTTGGCTACAGATGGGACAATCTATCGACCGCATATTTTAAAAGAGATAACCACTACGGATGGGCGGGTTATCACCACCCAGAGTGAGGTGTTAAGACGTCTTCCTTTTTCTGCCTCCACTTTGGAGCTGTTAAAAGAAGCCATGATCGGAGTGGTTAATGATGCATCTGGCACCGGAGGTCTGGCGCAGATTTCTGTTGAAAATCCCGCCAGAGGCGGGGATGTCACCGTGGCGGGAAAAACCGGAACCGCTCAAAATCCTTTTGGTGAAGCTCATGCCTGGTTTGTGGGCTATGCTCCGGCGGAGAATCCCAAGATCGTGGTGGCGGTGCTGGTGGAAAATGCAGGTCACGGTGGAACCTTTGCTGCTCCCGTGGTCAAAGCAATTATATCTAAATATCTTAAAAGAGAAGTGGTGGCCGAGAAAGCGGATAGCACCGTGACAGTTGGGAATCCTTCACAGAGAGGTCTCCATAATTTTGGCAATTAATATTTACGGGAGCTGTTGAGAAATTGGAGTGTTTCACTTTAGCGAAACCCAAAAAAAATTGCTTACTTCTTAGGAGACTAACAGGAGAAGCTAAGGGTTTGTTTAAAAAATGTTTTGGGAGTGCGAAAGCTTGCCGAAAGCGAAGTGGATATCCGGCCCAGACAGGAGCATCCGCTCAGTGTCGTCTTTTCGGATTCCACTTTTTGAAACCTCTGTTTTAAAAATTATTTTTTGAAGTTATGCTTAAATTTCGCTCCGAAGATTTCGACTCAAGACTTTTGGTCACGGCTTTAATTTTATCCCTTATCGGGATACTCTTGATCTACAGTGCCAAGCATTATTCCGCTTTTGTGGCGGAGAGAGGAATCTATTTAAAACAGATGGTTTGGCTGTTTTTAGGTTTTTGTGCGTGTGCCATAGTGTTCTTCATCCCTTTGAGATTTTATGAGGCTTTTTCCTATGTATTATATTTCATGGCAGTGGGCACGCTTTTGATCATCCTGATTTTTGGTTCTTCCAAAATGGGGGCGGCGCGCTGGTTCTCCTCGGCGGGGTTCAATATCCAACCTTCTGAGTTCGCCAAGATTACCACCGTCTTTGCCCTCTCCAGATATTTGGGTTATTCCAAACGCTCCATTTATAGTTTCAGGTGGCTCGGAGTGGTGATGGGAATTGTTTTGTTGCCCACCCTTTTGATTTTGAAACAACCGGATTTGGGGACCTCCTTAGTATTTTTAGCCATTTTGATTTCCATGCTCTTTTGGGCCGGGGTTCCTATTTTCTATCTTTTTTTAATCGTTTCACCTTTTATGAGCTTGATTTGTGCTTTTCATTGGGCCGCCTGGGCACCATTCTTTTTACTCTTGGTATTTCTCTTATATCGTATAAGGTTGAACTTTCTTTTCTCGGTCAGTTTCCTTTTGCTTAACCTGGCATTCGGCATGATCACCCCTCTAATTTGGAACAGATTGTATGACTATCAAAAGGATAGAATCATCGTCTTCCTTGATCCGGGAAAAGATCCCCGGGGAGCAGGGTATCAGATAATTCAATCCAAGATCGCCATTGGGTCTGGTGCTCTTTTGGGAAAAGGGTATCTTGAGGGGACTCAAACCAAGTTGGCTTTTCTGCCCCATCAACACACGGATTTTGTTTTTTCAGTGCTGGGAGAGGAATTTGGTTTCTGTGGTGCTTTGGTTTTGTTAGGACTGTTTAGTTTCCTCATAATCAAAGGGATTATGATAGCTCATAAAACCAGAAACGCTTTTTCAAGCAATGTGGCTTTGGGCGTCACCACTATACTTGCCTTCCAGATGCTGGTAAACATTGGTATGGCTGTGGGTTTCCTGCCGGTTACCGGTCTACCTTTGCCCTTCGTCAGCTACGGTGGCTCATCTTTGCTTTCAAGCTGGATTCTGGTGGGTCTTTTGTTAGCGATTCACTATCGCTGGTATGAATACTGACAGGGTCACGGGGCAAGGGTCAAAGAGTATGCTAAAATAGAAAATGAAAACAAATTGTATAGCGATAATAAAAAGATAATGTCCAATAAATAGAGGAACGATTATTGCATTCAGTTCTATTCCAGATAGGTCCGGTTGCGGTAAAAACCTACGGTTTTCTTTTAGCTCTAGCCTTTATCTTGGGAATTTGGTTTTCAGCCAAAAGGGCTAAAAAACAAGGGATCCAGATTGATTGGCTTCCAGATTTGTCTTTAATCATTTTGATTACTGCTCTTGTAGGATCCAGGTTTTTTTACGTGATTCGCCATTTAGAGGAGTTTAAAGGTCATCCTTGGGATATGATCAATCCCATTCAAAGCTCAGGAGAGATCGGAATCGGCGGGCTATCCATGTTCGGCGGACTGGTATTGGCAATCATCTCCAGCATAATTTATCTTCGCCTAAAAAAACTGAATGTCCAGAAGATTGCCGATATAGTGGCGCCTTCAGTTATGTTGGGCTTGGGCCTGGCGCGCATCGGATGCTTTCTCAATGGCTGCTGTTTTGGAAAACCCACCGAAAGCTTTTTAGGAGTAATCTTCCCCCCCGACTCTCCGGCTGGATATTTTTTTCCAGACACCTGTATATTCCCCATTCAATTAGTAGCTTCATTCAAGGGTTTTTTAATCTTTGGCATTCTTTTGTTCGCAGAAAAGTTTAAAAAATTTGATGGTTTCACCTTCTGGTCGATGCTGGTGTTGTATTCGGTGGGAAGATTCACCATCGACTTCTTCAGATATTATGAGAAGAGCATGATCTTTGCAAAAATCGGAGGAGTGAACTTCTCCATGAATCAAGCTTTAACCGTTTTGATTTTCCTTATCTCCATCTTCATGTGGAACCATTTGCGACTAAAAACTAAAAACCAGTTAACCAATTAATTATAACCCTTTAGACCCTTTAACCTTCTAACTTCTAACTTCTGACTTCATACTTACCTATGCCTGTGCCTAAACCTCTTCATTTCCTTTTAGACCTGAAGGACGACCTCTTAGATTTCGTCTATCCTCAGCATTGTGCCATCTGCAAAAAACACTTAGGGAGGGAAGAGAAGGATATTTGTGAGGTTTGCTGGAATAGTTTGGTGACTCTTACTGATCCTTTTTGTCCATATTGTAAATCATTCCTAGAGGAAGGGGATACAACATGTGGTTTCTGTAACTCCGCAGGAAAGTTCTCTGATGACCACGAAATTTTGTTGGTCAGGTCATTGGGCAGATTTGATGATTATTACAAAGAGCTTATTCATCGGTTCAAATATGGGAAAAAGATTCCTTTGGGAAAGAGGTTAGGACAACGGTTGGGAGAGACTATAAATGATGATTCCATTTTCTTAAAATCTGATTTTTTGATTCCGGTCCCTCTTCACAAATCCAGATACCGGGAAAGGGGATTCAATCAGAGCGATATTCTGGCAGAAGGAATCTCAAAAGTGATTGGTCTTTCTGTTCTGAAAAGTGTGTTGAAGAGAAAAAAGAACACCAAGGATCAGACCCGCCTTTCTCCTCAGGAAAGGGAAAAGAATGTAAGGGGGGCGTTTGTGGTGATTGAGCCTGAAAGGATAAATGGTAAAAAGATAATTTTGGTGGATGATGTGATCACGACCGGTGCGACTCTTTCTGAATGCGCCTGGATGCTAAAACAAGCTGGTGCAGAAAAAATCCTGGGAATGACCATTGCGGTCGTGACAGATTGAAAAAAACGTGGTTCACCAAAAATGTAGTTACTCGATTATGGTTATCAACTAATTATGGTGACAATCCGATCCTATGGATCCTGCGGACATAACGCAATAGTTCTCTCGTTGAATCCCTCCTTTGATGGGAGGGGATAGGGGGAGGGTGATACAATGTTTTCAAACGTTATTCACCTCCACCCTTTTTGAAGGTTGCGTCAGGAGCTTCTCTTCCGCCTCTGGCGGAATACTGGTGACTGACGCCCGGATCGTCTCACGACTAAGTCCTGCCACAACTTTAATGAGGGGGTGGTTGGTAGCCGCAGACTTTCAGTCTGCGGGGCAGGGACCGAAAAAAATGGGGAAACTCCACCGTTAAAATAACTTGACATTAGAGAGTGTTGACTATAAATTCATTTATTGATTTACATATTGAAGGGGTATTATGCGGAAACCATATAAGACGCAGGAACGCCGTCATATTGGCCATAAACCATTGAAGGCAGAGAAATTAGATAAGATTTACGTTGGAGTATTATGCGTATGCACTCATACGAGTCTGGAAGCGAATCCAGAAAGTGGGTTTATGTGGAAACCATATAATCAGTAGTTATGAGGGGATAGAATGAAGATAATTAAAGAAATTTGTATTGCATCGATTTCAACTGTAATAGGCGAATCTGTTTTTTGTGGTATGAAATAAACTGACACGTTGAATTGATAGCCGCCGCCTAAGAACAAAATTAAAGGCGCGGAATTGGAAAATCTATTTTAATAGCTTAAGAATGCAGCGCCCCTAAGAACGCCGCGTCGTGCGGCTAAAAAACAGGAAAAATATATGTCTAAAATTAGGATATCAGAAGTTGATGCCTATATCTTCATACGGGAAGACTTGCGAAATCTTGGCTGGATTGTAAAAAATCCATTACATTCAAAAGGAGGACAGGTCTTTACGCAGGGGGAATGCTTGGACGAACCGAGAATACAGGAACAGCTTGGACAGACGAAACCCGAAAACATAGTCAAGATCACCGACACAGAGTATTACGTTATCGAAGCGAAGTCCGATAAGAAAAAGATTGAGCAAGCGATAAAGGAAGCAGAGAAAGACTATGCAAATCCGATTAACAAGAGCAAGCATATCAAGGCAAGAATTATTTCAGGCGTTGCGGGGAACGATGTAGATAACTATGTGGTGAAAAGCAAGTTTTTCGTGAATGGCCAATTCAAACCAATAATTCTCAACGGTAAAGAG
>Ga0315279_10000592_pt1 | contig 70421 bp, 73 predicted proteins | sample YL17G06_20_MG_FD_203694 | JGI IMG/M metagenome (GOLD analysis project Ga0315279, IMG submission 203694) | Sediment microbial communities from Yellowstone Lake, YNP, Wyoming, USA - YL17G06_20 | ecosystem: Environmental > Aquatic > Freshwater > Lake > Sediment | place: USA: Wyoming | collected...
GCTGGCCGTAGCAAGTGAGAAGGCAAAGAGGACTATAGCAGTAATCTCAAAGGGAGGCACACCAAAGAGAACACTCCCAAAACCAAAATTGAAAATCCATCCAAACCAACTCCCAACCCTTGCAGCCTCAAAATATTGAAACACTTTATGCCTTCCAGAACGAAGTTAAAAATTGCAGAATTTAAGAGTTTTGACGTTTGCCCAAGATTTTTGGCTTTAGCGCATGCATTCTTATAGCTTTCTTAGGATGGGAAGGGTTAATCGCCTTGAGCGCTACTAAGTAAGGGAGCAAAAGAGCTTGAAGAGTCAACATCCATTAGGGTGATATACAGGGGAAGCAGAGGCTAGCGAATGGAAATTCGAGAGTAGCATTCCGGATATTCTCTTCGTGCGCAGCTCGTCTGCGCGTTGTCTAAGCGGAGGCGTTTTAAAACTGTTCCTTGTGGATGACGAGACGCTGAAGAAGGTCGCTGCGTTGTTCGGAGAGGATGCTGTTAGAGTAGTTGAGGTCCTCAAGGGGGTTGACGAGATTGCAGATATCGAGATAGCGGATAAAACCCAAATACGCCTCAACCTGGTTCGCAAGGCACTCTACAGGCTCTATGACCGCTCCATCGTGGCTCTCAGGAGGTCCCGCGACAAAGAAACAGGCTGGTTTATCTTCAACTGGAGACTCCAACAGACCAACTGGAAGGCTTTATCCAAAACCAAAAGCGACGTGTTCTAGAAAAATTGGAAATCCGGCTTGAATACGAGAAAAGCCACGAGTTTTACAGTTGCCAAACGCCAAGCTGCAAGCTACACCCCTTCGAAGAGGCATTTGAGCTTCTTTTTAAATGTCCGCCTGCAACAAACCAATGATGTACCTCAACAACGACGGGATCGTTGAGATCCTAACCCGAAAAATCGGACATAGAAAAGTTCTGTAAGCGTTGAAATGTTATAGAATTATTCCATTCATATATTTGCCAAGCATTACTGAGCCATTCTATTTTATGTTGTGCCTTCATCAAAGAACGTAGGGGCTCCTGATTACACGATTATGTTTGCGGCACTGTGCTTGACGAAAAAGCAGCAAAATTCAGGATAAATTTTGAAGGCGAGACATACTACTTCTGCTCCGCAAGTTGCAAGAAAAAATTCGAACGCCATCCTAAGAAGTTCGTTAAATAATTTACGTTTCATAGAAATTTACTCATTAAATCTGCGCGTGCATTCTAAAAACACGGTTGTAGCAGTCAAACCCAACTATGCAACATGGAGACCATCAGCGGCTTCACCAGAACATCGTCTGCTTTAATGTAAAGGCGTCCCGAAAATGTGAGAAAAAAGGGAGAGTAACCTATCGTTGTTAGGTCTCTATTTAGTTTTCTTTTTACTTCCTTTCTTCTTCTTTTCGGTCGGACTTTTAGACACGATTGCGACCTCAAATCTACAGTTATCAGCGATTTCTCTATATATAATTTCATATGCACTCATTGTATTAACACATTATCCAAAATCTGCCCAAATATGGTTATTAACAATAAATTAGCAATTTTTTGAATAGAAAATGTTGTTTGGAATTTTTCGGATGCGAGGAGTCAACGTACAGTCAAAATGGGAATCGAACTAGCGGCCTGACTTGACAATGTCGTCCAACATTCGAGGGAATTGCTTAGCATGCTTGCTCTGTGGAAGGGACTTGAACCCGTTTGGGTACGGGCAACCCCATCTTCAACGTGGAAAGATTTAAGGCGGTGGTGGTCTTGCTCCTAAAGTCACAGTCATGTTCAGTAGTTGGTTGCTTCTCAGGACATTCAGAATTGCAGCTTCTCCAGGCAGAGTATTCTCTTCAAGATAGCTTGACATATCATCACTATTCCTGATCGGTGTCTCATTAATCCCGATCAATATGTCCTCAACCTTCACACCGGCGTTGTATGAGGGACCGCCAAAGACGACTTCAACAACTCTCCATCCATAAGTCACATTCACATGATACTGCTGAGCGAGTTCGTAGTCCACGTTGATTCCGGTGAGACCTAGATAAGAGTGTCCATCATATCTGCCGTATGATATTAGAGCTTGTATTTCCCGCAGTATCGTGTTCGAGGGGATGGCGAAACCTAGACCTTGAGAGTCTTTGACTATGGCCGTGGTTATCCCCACGACCTTGCCAAGATAGTCTAGCAGCGGACCTCCGGAATTTCCTGGGTTTATCGGCGCGCTTGTTTGGATGATGTTGGCTATTGCGAAACCTCCTGTGTACTGCTCTTCAGTGATTGTTCTGCCGAGCGCACTCACTACGCCCGTGGTCATTGAGCCAACCAAACCATATGGATTTCCTATGACCATCACTGGCTCGCCTACCATCAGCGTTGATGAACTTACGATCTCAAGAGACTTAAACTCGCTTTCAGGAGCACTGACAAGAAGGACGGCCAAGTCTGCATATGGGTCTGTCCCGTTCACCTTAGCTGCATACCCGTTTCCATTTGAGAAAGTCACGCTTAAGCTCGTTGCACCATGGACGACATGATAATTGGTTATCACAACCATAACGCCAGAAAAGTTGTAAACGAACCCTGACCCTTGGCTTGTTTCGCTATCCGTTATTCCACGGACTAAGACGACTGAGTCCTTCACATTTTGGTACAGTTCTATTAGAGCAGTGCTGTTTTGCTGAACAGTGACATTTCCAACGTAAGTGATCGTCTGATTGCCCGACAATCTGGAGACTTGGTTCTTAAGGTTTGAAATATCGTTTTTCAAGCTGTTGATTTGCTGAAAGGTCAGGTAAGCTGCGGCTATTCCTCCAACGATCAGTCCAGTGATGAATACAAGTGCAAGAAGGGATGAAGCAGATCTAGTGTGACGTTCGTTGAATTCGCCCACTTTTGGCACCTCTATCAAGTAAAGAGACGGGTGAGCTTGCCTGATAATAAGAGTTCCGCCCAAGAGCGTAGTACGGAGTCTGTTGGTTACAGAAGGAGTTTACTGCAAGCCGAAAAAGGCCATAGGGTCCAGTATGGTCATTGAGCAGAAGGCAATTGATTGTGGAATGAGGGCATTAGGCTATCCTCTTCTGTCAACTATGTCGAGAGCTTCAGCGCCCGTACCTATCAGTGCAACAGGGATTCCCATTCGTTTCTCAATCTCTGTTACGAACTGTTTTGCGTCTTTTGGGAGCTCTTCGTAGGTTCTGGCGCCTTTGCACGCGGGATATACTGAGTCAAGCTTTGTCAATGCTATCTGTGTGGCTCCGTTGATTGTCACAGCTTTCTTGGCTAATTCAAAGTTGAAAGGAGCCGACCGCCTGTCTCTACCTGTTCCCGCGGCTGTTTCAAACCATCCGCGTTTTTGGGCTTCTTCTTTTGACAATTCTCCAGGCAACGGGCCGGTTCCAACGCGGGTCACAAAAGCTTTCAGTACCAGGAGGACATTATCGATTTTTGTCGGGCCAACGCCAGCTTCTGAGCATATCGCTGATGCGCTCGTGTCGCGGCTTGTCACATATGGGTATGTTCCGAAGAAAAGTGAAAGCATTATCCCTTGCGTTCCTTCCAACATGACTTTTTTGCCCTTATCTATTGCGTCGTTGACTTCTTCTGAAACGTCAGTCAGGTATGGCTTCAGTTCTGGAATGTCTTTTGCGAGCTTTGCCGTCCTACGGACGCGTTCCTCGATTGCTGGGCCTACGCCTCTGCCTGTCGTGCCTAAGCCTTTCAAGTGGTCGCTTGCCTTGTCTTGTGCTGAGTGTTTTTCTTCGATTATGGAAGCTTGACTGTCTATGCTTATGCGGTCTTCCACTCTCGTTTGTTCAACCTCTTCGAGAAACTGTTTGATGTCAACGTTTGAACCTGCCCCGATCAGCAAGCGGCATTTTTCATAGACGAAGCCGCCTGGAACCATATGCAATGCATAACGGTTGCCCTTGAACCAAATAGTATGAGCTGCGTTGACTGAGCCTGTTCTCACGCAAAAGTCCAAGGGCTCTTTCAAAGCTAGATAAGAGATGATCTTTCCTTTACCCTCGTCTCCCCAGAAGCCTCCAGCTATGACTGTGCAGACCATGTTATCACCGCTGAGAGAATTTGCTGGCGATTATTTAAGATTGTTCGAAACTTTCATGTAAAAGCCACATTTGCCAATCAGGTGTGAGGTCGGCGTTTTTCAGCTTCAGCATCTATCGTTTTAAGCAGTCTGCAAAGCTTCTTGCCTTTGCGTCGTATTTCAGCTTCTGAGACAGTCTTATTCATTGGGCATAGATCATCCACAACCACGCCTTCTTCTTCGCTGTAGATCACTGGGTATATGCGGCACCCCAAAGGTCTTAGCTCATAAACCTTGCAGCGACGCTTTTCACGAACGTAGAAAACGCAGTAGCCATTACAGTTCTGCAGTTGAGCAAAGCCCAACCCATCAAAACGTGCAAAACCTTTTCTACTATGACCTGCTTTTTCCAACAGCTCTATGTCTACCTCAGACAGCAGCATCTCAGTTTCTTCACAGCATTTTCCGCAATGGAAACAAAACATAAGCTTATCGTAGCTGAGGCTATCCTTTTAGGTTTCGTTGATGTCAGCGTTTGAGTCATTGATCTCTTTGTTTATCCACTTGTTAGAATTAGGTTTAGGTTTAACAGCTCTGCCCATGCTACGCTTTTAAGAGGAATTCTGAAAGAGTTTCTGTTTCCATATGGGATGCATTCGACGAAAGCTTTTCTTTCATACTCATCTCTTTGAATTTCAGACAGAACCACGTTCACTATTACCGAGCCATCCTTCAAATGGAGATTAACGTTTTTTCCGAGGAAAGACTTGGCAGTGTTTACGCTAAACATATCCATGTTCTTCACCACTCCAAGTCTTTCTCGGCTATTCTCCCCCAACACCGCCTGCAAATAGGCAGTCTCTCTCCCTTAAACTGAATATAAACTTCAATATCACTGCCCCCGCATTCATTTAGCCAAGGATTCTTGCAACGTTCCATAATCGCAGACCTCCAGTGTCAAGCCACTTGGCCGTTTCTGCTCTTAAGGCTCTCTGTGGAACGACAATCCTGCATTGTGGAGAGAGACAGGTTAAAGTGAAATCATTTATAGTACCTTTTCGCATCATACGGTTGGATGGTTCCATGAACCCACTTATACCTCCACAGACTAATCTATGTTTCAAATAGTCGTTCTGATCTTACTTTTTGCAAGTCTTGGTCTCAAGCAAAAACGCAACTATTTCCTGCACGGGAGTCACAATGCTAACAGCTGTTATACTTAACGTTGTTTAGTTTCTATTGGTGATGTGGCCTACATTTTCTGGTTTAAGAAGTTTCATCGTCGGCGACGCTCTTGACAGGCTTTCTTTGATAACTGTAGCGCATGCTAGTTTTGGCACCTTGGCTGAGATTCTTGCAATTTGGATCATTGCTTCTTGGAGGCTACGTCCGTCAATTCAGCAGTGTACAAAGAATCGCAAGATGATGCGAGTGACCCTAGTGTTGTGGCTACTTGCCATATTCTTAGGCATATTGCTCTACGCGCTTCTTAACATAAATCTTATAGCTTGACCTTGCGAGATGCTGATTCTGGGTGAAAATGGATTGAGTAGACCAAACAAAATCTTGCAGTTGTTGATTTCAATAATTCCAGTTTTCCTAGTTATTAGTTCTGAACCTTCTGCAAATACGATCGTTCCGCAGATTCAAAACATAGTCGTCTACAACAGCGGCAGCGACACTATACTCAACATTACTATCAATCACATTCCAGCAGGAGATCCCGGGCATTATGTAAACTTCACACAAGTGACTTTCAGTGGAACGGTGCATAACTTCACTGTCCTCGTTCAATCTGCCCAGACGTTTACTATTTCGTGCAATGTTGGAGTGGTCCAAGGAACTCCGACAGCCACAGTCAGGGCGAACTGCACAGTCAACGGATGGAGTTCTTCACATGACATTCAGATTCCAGAGTTCTCGTTGCCACTACTTCCGTTGACACTAGCTCTCAGCACTTCCGTTGCTGTCTTCACAATCCGGAGGACAATGCCAAGGTTCAGAAAGTTGCTCTAATCTGCAGTTTGACTAGACTTGAATTACTTCCGGCACAATTTTTTCTTTGGTTATTCTCAAGAGGGCCACGCTTGGCTTGATTATGAATGGGGGAATAGGGTTTGTTGGGCTCCCTGGATTCACAAACAGAATTTTCTCGTCCCATTTCACGTGGGAATTGTGCGTATGTCCATACACAAGAACGTCAAAGCTGTTCCGTCGGGCGATTTCCCGCATTTTCCCAATCCCAAATAGGGCGCCGGGGTCATGCATCACGCCGATTTTCCAATCAAAGAGCTTTAAGGAATTGATCTTCGGAATTCTCTCACGAATCTCTGGACCATCCAAGTTCCCATAGACTGCCAACACAGGCGCAATCTGCTCCAACTCATCGATAACAGACAATTCCACTAGATCACCTGCGTGTATGATGAACTCGGCGTCTTCGAAGATTTTGAAGACTTCTTTGGGAATGCTTCTTGCCCGTACTGGTATATGGGTATCAGCTATCAAACCAACAATCTTGGCTGAACCGTACTCAGGAATCTTGGGAATGGTTTGGGTTTGCTCGCTGGTCATTCGAAGACGCTTCTACACGAAGCCTAAACTGCTTACTAAAATAAGAATGTTAGAGGCGAAATAAGCGTTTCAACGATGCAGCCTGGATTAGTGTCTTCTTTTTCCATATTTGCATGCTTTTTGGCATTCCATGCACATCAGATGCGAATTCTCCGTGAGAGGTGGCTCATGCTTTGCTAGCTCTGCACTGTATTTAGAAGTATCTTCGCTTGAAAGGTGAACTCCGACTAGGCATTTGGTGTCGTCAACTTTGTATGGGCTTAGAGCGCCGACGGGGCATGCTTTAATGCATTCTTCGCAGTTTTCACAGAGATTTTTCTCAAAAGGTTTGTCTGGCATCATCTCGGCATTCGTCAGTACGGGAATCAGACGAATCCATGGGCCAAAGAGAGGATTTATTATTAGAGCGTTTTTCCCGTAGTTTCCGAATCCAGCTAATTGCGCCAGCCTTTTGCATGACCCTGAATAGTAAACATGGGCTTCGTAGCCCTTTCTCTCCAAACGGTTGATCATTTTTTGCATCAGATAATCTAGAGGGAAATAGCCGGGGTAAACCCAGTTCTCTCCTTTCTTTATTGCCATTTCAAGCATGTCATCCCAAACATGGTATCCCAAAACGACAACAGATTTGGCATCAGGCATGATTTCTGAGGTTTCCTTGGTGAATTCCTTGATTGTCCACCCGACCCAAATCTTCGGGAGCGAATCGATGGCGCTTGCAGAAACGATCCCACCAAGTTGGCGCCCGACTTCAAGGCAACCTCTTTGACTTCCGCAGTGAGCCTTTCAGCTTCAGAACTAGTTTTCACAATATACCCCTCCTTTTTTGTCTCTGTTCAATCTGAACTTAAGACTTTATACTGGGAACCTGAGATGTCGGCTGGCGCATGAATAAAGCCTTAAGCTGATGGGCACTAATTATATGGAAACTGAGGAATCTCAAAAATGAGTGCCACAATGTTAAGAGAAGTCGAACAGGAGGTTACTGATCTTCTAAGTAAGCTGATCAGCATAAACACAACTAATCCTCCGGGAAATGAGATAGAAGCAGCAAAATATCTTGCTGAGGACCTGAAGAAAGATGGTTTCGCTTGCGAGCTTTTTGAATCCGCGCCTGGAAGGGGTAGCGTGGTCACTCGCCTCAAAGGGACGGGTGAAAAGCCCAGTTTGCTTTTGCTTTCGCATTTGGATGTGGTTGCCGCTAACCCGAAAGAGTGGAGCGTGGATCCGTTCAGCGGTTTGGTTAAGGAGGGTTTTGTTTGGGGCCGTGGGGCATTGGACATGAAGGGTATGACGGCTGTTGAGGCTATGGTTATGAGACTTCTGAGAAGGAACAACGTGAAACTCAAAGGAGACGTCATACTGGCTGCGACAGCAGACGAGGAAAAAGGCGGCGAGGCAGGAGCTGGCTGGCTGGTCAACGATCATCCTGACAAAATCTGCGCTGACTATGTTTTAAACGAGGGTGGAGGTATGGCCGTTCCGATAGAAGGAAAGAACCTGTTCACGGTCAACACGGCTGAGAAAGGGATTTTATGGTTTAGGGTTAAGGCGAAGGGTACACCGGGGCATGGCTCGGTTCCAACTATTGGAGACAATGCAATTCTGCGTATGAATAGGGTTGTAGATAAGCTTGGAAACTATCGGGCAAAAATTATGATAGTTCCTACTGTGAGCCAATTCCTAATTGAAGCTGGAAAGGGAAACAAGCTCTTGCAGCAAGGCGTCTCACTCTTGCTCGCGAACCCAGACACTGGTGACCAGATTCTTGACATGCTGGCTCAAACAGACAGAATCATGGCTGAGGAGCTTCGGGCAAGACTGAGGATGACAATCACACCGACCATGATTCATGGCGGCGTAAAAGAGAACATAGTCCCATCAGAGTGCGAAACAGTTTTTGACTGCAGGGTTTTGCCTGGTCAGACCCCAGAAGAAGCATTGAAGACAGTGAAAGACTTGCTGAAGGACGTAGGCTTGGATAAGCTGGAGTTTGAGATAATTCAAGCTAATGGGCCGTCTGAGTCGGAAACGACCACGCCGCTTTATGAACTGATCGTTAGAGTTATCAAGGAGTTTGAGCCTAACTGTTCGGCTGCTCCAAGTTTGCTGACTGGCGGGACAGACTCTCGCTTCTTCAGAAAACTGGGAAGCAAGTGCTACGGTTTTCATCCAGTGCGGCCTGACATACCTTATGGGGAAATGCTGAAATCAATCCATGGCATAGATGAGCGCATATCAATAGAGAATCTTGTGTTTGGAACAAGCGTGCTTTATAACGTGGTCGAGAGGTTTATGACGTAGGAGTGAAGTTATAAATATGTGTTTGAACCGTTCTTTACTTGTTCTGATGGAGGTTTTGGTTTGCCAGCAATAGAGATCGGTAGAATCTGCGTTAAATTGGCTGGTCGAGAGGCTGGAAGAAAATGCGTCATAGTTGAGCTTACAGACAAGAGCTTTGCTTTGGTAACTGGCCCGAAATCGGTAACGGGCGTTAAAAGGCGAAGGGTAAACATCAACCACGTTGAGCCTCTTCAAGACAAGATAGAAGTCAAGCGCGGCGCGTCTGACGAGGAAGTTGCCGAAGTGCTCAAGGCATCTGGCAAGTTGGAGGAAATGGCTCAGATAGTGAAGCCAGCTTTCGCATAAGATTTAAACTCTTATATTTCCAAACCTTTTTCTACTTCGTATGGAGTGAAGCTGCTAAGATGCCAAGAACTATTGCTCCGTGGGAAACTCAACGCAAGCTACTGGTCAGGACTGAGGACCGGACGAGCCCCAAGTATGGACACAAACCCGAGGAGCGACCGGCTGAAAAGTACATCCGATATGGCGTCATCAATCTGGATAAGACGGCTGGTCCCTCGAGCCATGAAGTGGCCGCTTGGGTCAAGCGAATCGTCAAGCTTGAAGCTGTTGGTCACGGCGGGACTCTAGAGGCTTAAAGGCTTAGCATAAGGGCCAGAGAAATCCCAACGTGACAGGCGTTTTGCCCGTTATGTTAGGTGACGCTACCAAGGTTGTTCAGGCGTTGCTTTTGAGCGGCAAAGAGTACGTTTGCGTAATGAAGCTTCATGGTCAAGCATCAGAAGAGCAAGTCCAGAAGGTTCTGAAGGAGTTTGAGGATGTTATCTATCAACGTCCACCTCTGCGGGCTTCTGTAAAGCGTCAATTGCGGACTAGGCGAATCTACTATCTAGATTTTCTGGAGATGGAAGGACGAAACGTGCTTTTCAAGGTTGGTTGCGAAGGCGGTACTTACATTCGCAAGCTCTGCTTCGATATAGGCGAGGTTCTGGGTTGCGGTGCGCACATGCAGGAGCTCCGCCGAACTAGAGCTGGGCCTTTTGTTGAGAAAGAAGCGGTGACCTTGCATGATGTGGCTTACTGGTTTATGCAGTGGGAAGAGCAGAAAGACGAGAGCATACTGAAGAAGTTCATTCAGCCCATGGAGCAAGCTTTAGCATTGGTGCCGAAGGTCTGGGTTAGAGATTCGGCTGTTGATGCACTCTGTCACGGCGCAAGCTTGGCTGCGCCAGGCGTCGTTTCGCTCGAGTCGGACATAAGCAAGGATTCGATGGTCGCTGTTTTGTCCTTGAAAGGTGAAGCTGTAGCCTTGGCCAGAGCTTTGGCAAGTTCTGACGAGATCTTGACCAAGTTCCATGGGATGGTTGCCAACATGGAGCGAGTGCTTATACCTAGGGGCACATATCCAAAATGCTGGAAGAGCGGCGAGAAGAAAAATGAATGAGGCTGGCGAGAGCTTTGAGCATTATTTCGCGGCAAGGCCAAAGTCAAAACCGAAGTTCGGCTTAATTCGCACCTATCTTCGACATAAGCCCTTCGAGTTTATGACAGCTTCAGGCGTGTTTTCCAAAAGCCGTGTAGATTTGGGCACGAGGTTGCTGATCGAAAGCATGACCTTGCCAGACAAGGGAAGCGTATTGGACATAGGATGCGGTTATGGTCCGATAGGAATCGTAGCCGCGGTTTTCAACCCCTGCCTACGCATTTTCATGGTTGACGTTAATATTCGCGCAATCAGGCTTGTGAGGAAGAATGCCGAGATTAACGATGTCATGAACGTCACGATTAGACGGGGCAAGCTTTATGAACCTGTTGAAGGCATGGCATTCGACTGCATTCTTACGAATCCGCCTGTGACTGCTGGAATGGAAACCGTCAAGGCAATAATCTGCGAAGCACCCACGTACATGACGAGTAAGGCTACGTTGCAGATGGTTGTCAGGTCTAAGGTTGGCGGGAAAAGGCTTTGCGCGATTTTCGAAGAGGCTTTTGGCAACGTTTGTGTTCTGGCGCGGGGTAGCGGTTACCGCGTGTTAATGTCAAAGAAGCAGTAGCATCAAGCCCTTTCTGCAAGTCTAGAAGCTTGGAAAACTTATAATAAACTTCGAAGATTGAATATGGTTTGTCGCGTTTGAGCCGGGGTCTCCTAGCCAGGTATGGAGCAAGCCTGGAGACACCTTTGGTGCCTAACAGCTTGTGGCCTCTCGGGGCCACGTGGGTTCGAATCCCACCCCCGGCGCCAACGAGTGATTGAGCTTAGTGTTTGTGTCTGGAAAGGTTGTAGGCCGCTCTAATATGATGTGAATGTGATTGGGCAAAGGGTGTCTCTGGCTTTTCTTTCGGTTTCCATTTCCACGTATGTCATGAGTTCTTTGATGCTCTGGAATTCGCATAGTCGATTAGGTGAATTGCCATTCTGCTGTATCTTGGGCTATTATCTTGTGGGTGGTTCTGTCAAGGTCTATCTGGGTAGCGTGCGCTCTTGGGAAGGCTAGAGGAGAATTCGCTACTGAAGAAGAAAGAAGAGGCGCGTGAACCCCTACAACTCTTTTTCTCAAAGTTGCCAGCACACGCTTGAAGAAATCATGCTTGTGCAACTATTCTTTCATTATTGCCTTTGCTGGGACAAGTAGCAGGTTTTGAGCGATCAAATTTGCGATCAAAGGTGGAAGAATCTGTGGCCCAAAAGCTGCAGGGCCTACAACTAAGGAGAGGGCTGCGTTTTTCACTGTTGCTGCGATCCCAATTGATACTGCTCTTTCGCGTCCGAATCTTTTGGCAAGAGAACAGGCCAGCACGAATGCAAGCGCAAGAATCGCGAACATGAAAGTGTTCAGCAACGCGAACTCTGCTACGTTGTTTCTTGCGTATTCAGTTCCCGGCGCAATTGCTCCCCAAATTAGCAGGACTAGTAGAGCTAGCTCTATTCTGGAGCTGTAGGCATTTACTCTGTTCCAATCAATGCGGACAAGCTTTCTTAGCAAAAACGTGGCTGTCATTGGGATCAAGACTATTATGCTTAGATTCAATATCATGCTTGCATTGTCGACTTTAACGGCTGTTCCAATAGCAATCAGCATTGTTGCTGGAATGGTTAGGATTGATATGAGGTTGGCTATTGTGCTTATGATTAAGGCGACGGAGACGTCTCCTTTGAAGACCTTGGCCCAGAAGGTGGTTGCAATTGCTGAGGGGCAGCAGAAGGCTAGAACTGTTCCAGCGTAGGTTGTTGGCGAGAAGAATGGTTTGGCAAACAGTGCCAGCAGGGGCGTTAGGATGAATACGGCGAGTAGGCCCGTAGCAATGACTGGGTACTGTCTTGTTGCTTGAACGATTTCTTTTGGCTCTATGCTCAAGGTTACAAAGAACATCAGGAACACTAGCAAGTAAGCCAGATAAGGGTTCCAGACAAGCCCGATAGTTGGGAAAGCAAAACCCAGTGCAATGCTCGCGATGATTATCAGCGTTGTGATATATCGGCTGGCAAAGGAGCTCATGGCCTTAGACTTCCTGGGTTTTCTTTGGCTGTAATAGTCTTTGGTTCCATATAAGACGACCAGTAGCTCATTCTGATTGTCTAAAATGCTTTGACCCACTCTTTACATAGGGTTGTGCCGTTTGCAGTGTCGGAAACCTTGCTACGCAGAGTCTAGACCCCCCTCCCCTATATACACCTTGAACAGATGCTCGAATTGAAACTGGTTTGGTTTTAGTCTGCTGTTTGTGTGGTTTTCGAAAAGGATAAGTATGCGCTCTTGCGTCTTGGACGCAAATTGGCTTTGAGGCGACTTGTGTGAGGGCGTTTGCTTTCAATTGTAGTCCGCGAATGGGGAAGAGTACGACTGCTTTGGTTTTGAATCCTTTTTTGGAAGGGCTCAGAGATGGAGACGTGGAGGTTGAGCTCCTCTATGCTTACAAGCTTAAAGTGAACCCGTGTTTGGGCGACTATAACTGTTGGACAAGAACGCCTGGCAAATGCGTTCAAGACGACGACATGAGCCTAGTTCTTCCCAAAATCAGAGACGCCGACTTTGTTGTCTTTGCGGCTCCGCTCTATGTGGACGGCATGCCTGGGCCAATGAAGACCCTTATTGACCGCTTGATTCCCATGTTGAAGGCAGACACTGAACTGAGAAACGGCCACTGCCGCCACCCAACACGCGAAGAAACCAAGCACGCCAAGTTTGTGCTGATATCTAACTGTGGCTTCTGGGAGATGGACAACTTCGACCCCTTGATTATGCACGTGAAAGCCATATGTAAGAACGCAGGCTGGGAATATGCGGGGGCACTGTTGAGACCTCATGGACCGGCACTCAGCTACATGCACAGGAAGGGCTATCCAGTCCAAGACGTATTTGACGCTGCAAGAAAGGCTGGAAAAGAGATCGCTGAGACTGGCAAGATAAACGAAGAAACCATCAAAGCGGCAAGCCGAGAACTACTTCCACTTGGGGCTTACGTTGAATCGTTGAATCAAGGTTTCCAGAAAGCCATTGACAGGGCAAAGCCAAGAGAAGCTTAATAAACCAAAATTCTCACTATCCATGTCGGCGCCTTAAGCCATTGATAGCCCTGGTAGTATAGTCCGGTCACAGAGACGTTGTCTCAGTCAATGCCGGAATAGTATATGCGGCTGTCGCCCGCAGGACCCGGGTCCAAATCCCGGCCAGGGCGCCACCTAAAGGTTTTGAACCCCGCTTGTGCCATAGAGTTCGTTTGGCCGCGATGAGTCGGTGAGGATTCTTCTGGACATGAATAATGCTCTTAAGGTTGAAGCGCCAACTTGGATTTGGCTGGTGCTGTTGTCAGTAGGCAGGTTGAAGCCAGAGGAAAAGGTGAATCTTGCGATTAACATGACTGACGTGTGTCTTCGCGTCTGTGCTGAGGGGATCAGGGACCAGCACCCAAATATCTCAGAAGCAGAACTCATGAAACTTCTCAGAGAAAGAATAGAGTACGCAAGACGACGTAGACGTGAGGTTTAGAAACTGGAAGCTTTTGAAGGATTAATCAAAAGAATCGTTAACAGTTTCAACGTTGCTGAGTTAGATTACATGTTTACCGGAGCCTTGGCAGCCAGCCACTACGGAACACCGAGAACCACAACTGACGTAGACATAATAGTCAAAATTGCAAGAGAAAACGTGCAGACTGGTCTCATATCAGCACTAAAGGATGCAAAACTGCAAGTAGACGAGAAAAGAATTGAAGTAGCCCTCAAATCAGACTACAGAATAGTTACCTTCAAAGACAGCAAGACACCTCTCACCGTAGACATCATCCTCTCAGACGGAAAGCTTGAGAAAAAAAATGGCGTCATCCTAGACTTGCCAACCTTCTATCAGACGCCAGAAGATTTGATTCTTTCAAAGCTTCGCATGATAAAAGCAACGGTTTCCAGAGAAAAGGCCCTGAAAGACGAGGAAGATATTAGGGCTATTCTGAGGTTTACTAGAGTTGATCTTAATGCTGTGAAGAGGCATGCAAGAAAGAACGGCACAACATCTATTCTCAAAGCTCTAGCTGCGAACAAACCTCACAAAGAGACGAAGCACTCTTGAAGCATTACAGATCAGGATTAGCTAGGCAGTTTTGTCTGTGTCTTTCTTCTCTTGTTCTTCGATGAAGTGTTTGAGTTTCTTTTCCATCTTCAATTCGTATGTGTGCTCCTTAACAGTCGGAGGCAAACTCCTCTTCTTGAGAAGTAGGTTCGGAGCCATAAAGCGCCTTTCGCCTGTCTTAACACTCACCTTTTCACCGTTTACGACATCTTCAAAAGGTTCCAAGGCTTCCACAATCCAGTTTCCTTTACTTTCCGTTAGAACCCTAACCTTGTGCTTCCCTTTGTAGAACCTGATGTCATCGCTCATGCCCAGTTTCACCTGCAAGTATTGCTCATTCAGAAGTGGATATAAAATGCTCGCTCTTTTCATATCTGCCAAACTAGGTCAATCCCATAAAGCATAAGAACCACTTTTGCCCATCATCTTGAATGATGAGGATTGACCTTTTCCGAGCCTGCCTTCAACGAGTACGCTTCCAGTACTTGGCTACACGACCTTCTGAAGAGCATAAAGCCCACCAGTGCCGAAAATCTCAGGATCACAACCAGAGCCTCAAGCAGCAGCCAATGCGTACTCTGCAAGGGCTCAAGAAACCTGTGCGGCAAAGCCCGTTGCCCAATAATGGTCAAGGTCAACTACTTCTTGAAGAGCATTCCTTTGATGAACAGTGAAGACATTGCAGGCGCATCGCCGCCTAGTGTGTTCATTGGCAGAATCGGCTACCCGAATGTCTATGCTGGGCCTCTGGTCCCGCCTATCGAGGAAGACACGAGCATTTATGATTTGCCTGAATACTGGTTCGGAAGGTCAATGGACGAGATAGTTGGTTTCCGCTCTATGCTCGTCCGGGGCAAGCATCGCGTCAATGTGCGAGAATTTGATGAAGCGGGAAAGATAATTGATAAAACTCGTGAACTAGCCTTTGCGGTGAACCCAGTCGACGTTGAACTGATTCTGAAGAACAAGCCCCGTGGCAGCATATTTCTTGACGATGAGGTTCAGCCTTTTGGGCCTTCAGCGCAGATCCGCGATCTGAACGTCAGCAATGCTCGGTGGGATCATCATGTGGAAAGGGCCTATAGTGATACTGACCTGAAAGCGGTTGAGGCTGTTCGAGAGCTGTACGGTAAGGGAGTATTAGTCACAAAAATTCAGCGAGCCTTCAGTGTTGGAGCTTTCGGCATGGAAGAGAATAGACGCATGGTTCCCACACGTTGGAGCATAACTGCGGTTGACGACATACTCTCAAAAGATCTAATGAAGAAGGTCAAGGAGTTTCCAGAGATAAGCGAGTACCGAATATACGAATCGCGCTATTTGGACAACATTTTCGAAGTGTTGATGATTCCTTCACGTTGGAGCTACGAAGCCATCGAAGCTTGGTTCCCAGGAACTACGTGGAATCCGAAGGGCAGGTGGACAGTTATGTTCGGGGATTGGGAAGGGTATGATTGTAGAACGACCTACGCGGAGATAGGCGGGTGCTACTATTCAGCGCGTTTGGCAGTCTGCGAGCAACTCGTGAAGGAGCGAAGACAAGCCGCTGTGATTGTTCTACGTGAAGCCCGTCCAGGATATATCATGCCCGTGGGCGTTTGGCAAGTGAGAGAAAACGTGAGAAATGCCATGCGTCAGCCACCATACAAGTTTAACACTCTGGAAACAGCGCTGAAATGGGTTGAAACCCGATTCCAAATTCCATTGCAACAATGGATAAGCAAAAGCGAACTTATAAAAAACGCTCTTTTCCAAAAACGAATAACCGACTACCTGTCTGCAAAAGCTTAGCTTACTCTGTTTCTATGGCAAGTTTAAAAAATCAACCCCCCTATTTATACTCTTTAAATGGTGAAAGAATTGTCCGCAGAGGTTACACAACTCATTCTCTCCTTCTCAGTCCTTTCAGAAAACAGGAAAGAACCTTTCACGAAGGAAATGGAAAAAGCAGCTATCTTCTGCTTGGCTGAACTGGAGAGACAGAAAGGCGGCGGCATAATCCTAAAGCAACCCCCAGAGAAGATAGCCTTCTTGGCCGAGGCCTGCTATCCCTTTTGGCTCGTTCCTTGGAACGAATTGACCCTTCTTTTCGATGGGCTGAACACTACAAGTCACACTGTGACCTACAAGCCTATTCCAGACGTGAAGGCATTCATACAGAACGTTGGCAACCGCTTGAAAACACTCGAAACCCACATGGCATTCTTGAATGACAACCTAAACTATTTCCAAACACTCGGTGGTCAAAGAGACACGCCGATAAACGGATTAGTCACGGACTCGAGTTTCATTAGCGAGTTCACTTCGTACCTTGTCAACGCCGAGCAGACAAAGGCACTACCGTCCGATTCTATCATGTTGCCGACAGCGTTGGATGAAGCAACTCTTTCATCCGCGAAACAAGAACTTGAAGACCTGAGAACAGCCTTCAAGGAAGACCTAAACAGGCTCTACGCGAGCATGAAGCTTCTCAACAAAACAACAAACAGCTTCCTTAAGATTCTCCGAGAAAAGATAAAGGCAATTCAAGAAGAGTATGGTATGGAAATCAAGAAACAAGAAGCCACAACAATGCCCAAGGTTGATCGTATACGTGAAGAATACGATGAACGAATAACCTCTCTATCCCAAAACTTTGAAAAGCAGCTTCTGCCCTTCCAGAAAGAAAAGGTCAAGCTTGAAAAAACCGAAGAGCAAACACTCAGCAAAATTGAACGCTACAAGATAGAAGCCAAAACAAGCTCTGCTAACAAGGATACCGTCGGCGAACGCAAATGGAAAGAAAAAATCAGCGAAGCTAAAAATCAACTTTCCGAACTGAAAGCGCAGACAAAGGAAGTTGAGACAAAAACAAAGGGAACTGAAGAGAAAAGGTCTCTTGAAATTTTCAATCTGAGGTCGGAAAGCGAAGCCAAAATAAATGATGCTAGGAAGGACTTGCTTGAGCTTGAGGCTTCTCGTGACGCGAAAATTCAAGTTCACAAGCAAGAAATGGACAAGCTGAAACAACTAACCTCAACAATAATTGAACAAATCAGCACCACGGCAAAGATGAGAGAAACAGGTGTTGCGCAGCTTGAAAAACTGGCAATTCATCAAAAACGCAGAGACTGCTCGTTGGCTTACGTTCCCTTCTACGTGTTTTGCTTCCAGTCTGAAAAGAAGAAGCGTTATGCGATAGTTCCGCCTTCAATCGTGAACAGCGTGGGCTTCTCAATCAAGCTTAAAGGAGCATTGGGCAAGGCTAGAGTGAAGCAGATTCTCGAACCACGCTTCAAAACTACAGCCTCATTCCTAGGTAGGCTTCCGCTTTTGATTGAGCAAAACGCGGTGCTTGAAAGAGAAATCTTCGAAGCAGGCGAAAAAGTGGACATGCTAAAGCCAGAATCTACAATTGAACTTGCCGCTAAGGGTTTGGAGCAGCTTAAGATGGAAGGTTGGTTCTCGGAAAAGGATTATGAAGCTTTTAGGCAGATGTTGGTTTAGGCGCCGTCAGTGGGAGAGCATTGCTTTACCTTTGCTTCATGAACTCTCGGTACTTGTCCATGGAATAGCTTACTACTTTCCATGCTTCTTTGGCGTTTCTCCATTCCTTGAACTTCACCCACTTGTGAGGCTCCAGCCGCTTGTAGGTCTCAAAGAATTCCTGAATCTCCTTGATCAAGTGGGGGTGAACATCCGCTATGTCATGATAACCGTCAAATCTAGCATCGTTAACTGGCACTGAAAGTATCTTTGCATCTTCGCCCTCCTCATCTTCCACGATTAAAGCTCCTATAACGCGTACCTTGGCGATGCAACCAACTTCAAGCGGTTCATAAGTGAGGGTCATTATGTCAAGCGGGTCACCGTCATCATACCACGTTTGCGGAACAAAGCCATAGTCAACGGGAAACACGACAGACGAGGGTATGATTCTGTCAAGAACAAAGTTTTCCCATTGAATGTTGTACTCGTACTTGTCTCGTGAACCCATAACGACCTCAATAACCATATTAAGCAAAACAGGAGGCTTGTCGCCAGCCGGAATATCCTTCCAAACATTCACATTAGACAACCTCCCTAGCCAAATCCTCGGACCCTGCTAATTTAAGTTTCCTAAAGAATGTATTCTAAGGAAAATGCCGCTAATTGACAAGTTGTGCTATGATTATTGTTACTTCTTGCAGTGGCTTTTCGCTTGAGTCTATAGGAAGTCTTCCAATAGCGTCAACGACGTCCATTCCTGAGATCACCGCACCGAAAACAGAATAGTTGCTGTCCAACGTTCCACTATTGTCTTTCAGGTTGATGAAAAACTGACTGGTCGCCGAATTTGGCTGGCTTGTCTTCGCCATGGCCACTGTGCCCCTGACGTTACTATGACGATTAGGAAGCTCATCCTGTATCGTGGAAGCTCCAGCTATGGCGCCTCCTTGAATCACAAAGTTGGGAGACACTCTGTGGAAGCTCGTTCCATCATACAGTCCCTGCTTCACGAGATTCCTAAAATTCCCTGCCGTGATTGGCATGTCATCGTACAGCTGAATCGTTATGTTGCCCATGCTTGTCACTAAGAGGGCTTTGTTTGGGCTTGGAGCTTGGCTTCCTTGGCTGCTCACGTAGTACGCCACAATTGCTGCAATCACAACCAGTGCAATAATCATTAGGACTGCGTATGTGCCTTTATGAGATTTTCGACGTCTCCGCTTCATAGAACATTCCCTCGTTTGAGGAATATTTAAGCGTACATGGTTCTGCTCTCTATTTGCGTCGTTAACCTGTTTCTTTAAAGAATTCAACCAGCTTCCTTGTTTCCTCTCTTCGGAGCGTGTCAGCACATTTTCTCGGGTCTAAGTGCTTAAACTCCAATCCCAGAATCTCCAGCACCCTCTGAACATCTTTGGCTATCTGTGGCGCAGCAAGGATTCCACGCACTTGACGGTCCGCCTTGCTTCTGATCGCGTCAATGTATTTGGCAAGCTGAAGCGCAGCTTCTTTGCCAGCTATCTTACGTTTAATCTCGACAACAACCAGCTTCCCATTCTTGTCCACGCCATAAACGTCCACAAAGCCTGGCTCAACTCTCTTCTCATAACTTATCGGCTTGAACCCCTCCTCCAGAAGTGAAGGCTTCAGTAAAACAGCCTTGTGCATATCCTCCTCGCTTGCGTGAAGCGAAAACTCTCCAACATCCACAAGATCCAAAGAGGAAACTAGGTAAACTCTGTCGAAAAACACCTTGATTGACTCGGGTGGCCTCTGCCTGACCGCATGAACCTCAACAACATTGCCTCTGGCTTGACTGTGAAAAATGCATCCAGGCGGCTGCCAATTGACAGGCTCATAGCCAACCGAACGATGCACAAGAAGCGAGCCATCCTCCTTCAGTATCAAGATGCGCTCACCAGGCTCAAGCTTCGACTTTGCCCTGCCTTGATAGTGCACCCAGCATCTGCCAACAACAAGCAAGGCTCTATGTTGCGAAATAGCTTCCCTGATGGCTTCTTCTGCTTCTTCCACATTCGGGTTTATCAAAACAGTCAGAGGTTTGAATTCCACCACTGCATTGTCGCCAATAGTTTTAGAAGGCTACGTGCTTAGATAAGACTTCTGAAGGCCTGCCATGTGCGGATGGACAAAGAAGCGAAGGATGATGCAACGATACGATCTAACCGCGCATTTGTATGATATGCGATATGCTGAAGAGCAGAATGCAAAGATCAAAGCAGCCCTGAAGAACGTAAATCTGAAAAAGAAAGACTTGGTTTTGGACGTTGGATGCGGAACTGGGCTTCTATTCGAGCATATTGCGGACAAAACAGAAGCAACCGTCGGACTGGACATCTCAAAAAGGACTCTGCTTCAAGCCAAACGGCGAGCGAAGGATCATTTGAACGTTCACCTGATTCAAGCCGATGGCGACCACATGCCATTGAAAGACAAGATATTCAGCTATATCTTTGCAATGACTTTCATCCAAAACACTCCAAGACCCATTGAAACCTTGAGCGAGATCAAACGAGTCGGGAAAAGCAATGCTTTTTTCATCGTCACTGGTTTGAAGAGAATCTTTACCTTGGAATGTTTCGAGAAGCTGATTCGTGATGCAGGCTTGGAGATCGTTGCCTTGCATGATGAAGGATTGCAGTGTTATGTTGCGGTATGCTCTGGTCCTCTTCATTGAAAACTTGCATTGCTTAAACTAAACTATATATGAAAGATGATTCGGGTTATAATTCAACGACGTATTCACATCGAAGATGTGAGTCTGGTGGTCTGGGGATGCCGTTTAAGAAGATAAAGAAGGACACGGCGGACGCGTTAACGCTAGAATGGGTTTTGCACGTAAAAGACTACAAGCTTGCTCTTGACAGGAACCGATGTGTGGGCTGCCAAATCTGCTCCCTAGCCTGTCCAAAAGAAGCAATCAAGCCTGAAAAACAGCCCAAAACCGCAGGCGAAAAAGCCAAAAAGGCTAGAATTGACGTTGATTTAGCAAAATGCAATTTCTGTGGAATATGTGACCTACTCTGCCCCTACGGAGCAATAAGGGCCACGTTAGACGGCAAGCACATCCTTTCAGTAGTTGAAAAAGAAAGCTTCCCACAGCTGATTCGAGACGTTCAAGTGGATTCAAATAACTGGCCTTCGGATCGCCTGGAATGTGAGGAAGCATGTCCACTCGACCTAATCAGCATCTCATGGCTTGCGCCAGACGGAAAAACCGTTGAAAACCTCAACTTCCTGACTGAACAAGAGAAAGCGAGGCTCAAGGCTGAAATTGAGGTTCGGAAGGAATACTGTCCATGCTGCAGGGTCTGCGAAACCAGGGGTCCTAAAGGCGTCATGCGCGTCCGCAAATTCCTTTACGGAAAAATGGCCATCAATCCAGAGGAATGTCCTGAAGGCTGTACGGATTGTTTGGACGTTTGCCCAATCACGGGTGCGCTCTATCTCTCTGATGAGGACAAGAAAGTGCACGTGAATGAGGCTTTTTGTGTTTATTGTGGAGCCTGCAAGCTTGTCTGCCCAGTTGAGGAGGCTTTGGAGCTGAAACGAACCAAGGTGAGCCATACTCCTATTCGTTCTGGGGCCTGGAACAAGGCCCTTGAGAGGCTTGCTTCGCCTATTGGCATAAGCAAGGAGCTGAAGACTAAAGGCTCCTTGAAGGCAAGGGAATCCGTGAAGAAGAGGATTGGATTGAAGGGGGAGCAAAATGCCTAGAAGAGCAGTTAAGAAGAGAGTTGAAACCGTGAAAAAAGTTACCGGAGCCAAGCGTAAGCCCAGACTGAAGGGGCCACGGATAGGCGTTTTCGTTTGCCAATGCGGCTCCAGCATAGCGTCAGTGATAGACGTTGAGAAACTCACAGATTATGCCAAGACCCTGCAAAACGTGGTCTACGCTGAGAACATGAACTATCCTTGCAGCCACCAAGGCCAAGACGACGTGATAGCGGCGATAAAGAAGAACCGTCTTGACCGTGTGGTTGTTGCTGGTTGTTCGCCTAGGCTTTACGAGCCGACTTTTCAGCGTTGCGTGTCTCAGGCTGAGTTGAATCCATGGCTTTTTGAGATGGCAAACATACGCGAGTTCGCCTCATACTGCCACCAAAACACGCCAGAAGAAGCAACGGAGAAAGCCAAAGACATTGTCAGGATGGCTGTGGCCAAGGCACGATTGCTCGAACCATTGCAGCCCATAGAGTTGCCCGTGACAAAGAAGGTCATGGTCATCGGCGGCGGCATTGCGGGCATAAATGCAGCCCTAGACTTGGCTGACATGGGCTTCAAAGTGTACGTAGTAGAGAAGACTGAAACCATCGGCGGCTACATGGCGCTCTTGGACAAGACTTTCCCCACGCTGGACTGCAGCATTTGCATTGAAGGTCCAAAGATGGTTGATGTCGGACGGCATCCAAACATTGAGATTATATCTTTTGCTGATGTTTTGAGAGTTGATGGGCATGTTGGCAATTTCAAGGTGAAGATTCGCAAGAACCCAAGATACGTCATAGCCAAGAACTGCACAGGCTGTGGAGAATGCAAAGATGCCTGTCCCATTGAGTATCCAAACTATGCAGACATGTATCTAGGAGTGCGAAAGGCGATCTCCGTTCCTTACGATCAAGCTGTCCCGCTTATCTACACGATCAACCGTGACTATTGTATTGAATGCTTCAAATGCGTTGATGCTTGCGGAGCTAGAGAAGCGATAAACTTTGACCAGAAGCCTGAGGAGATCGAGCTTGACGTGGGAGCCATAATAGTCTCCATTGGCTATGACATGTACAACCCTGAAGGCATGCAGTGGACTGGCTATGGTAAGTTTGAAAATGTGTTCACGGCCTTGGAGTTTGAGAGGCTCATATTGGCAGCTGGCCCTACGGGTGGCAAGGTGATCCGTGCTTCAGACGGGCAGAAGCCGCATTCCATCGCTTTCATTCAATGTGTGGGTTCACGCGATATTAACAAGTATGAGTATTGCTCAAGCTTTTGCTGCATGTACACGTTGAAGCACGCTGTCATGCTCCAGGAGAAGTACAAGGACGCTATTGAGGTCTACGTATTTTATAACGACATGAGAAGCAACTTCAAAGGCTACGAGGAATTCTATAACCGAGTCCAGAAATCCGGAGTCAAATTCATCAGAGTCAAGCTGGAAAACCGAAAAATAACCGAGAATCCGCAAACCAAAAACCTCACTGTTTATGGTGAAACCGAAGATGGCAAACCCGTTTCAGCCGAAGTCGAAATGGTCGTTCTAGCAAACGCTGCTATTCCTGCAAATACAGCGCCTGAATTGGCAAAGATCCTCAACATATCCCAAGGCAAGGATGGTTTCTTCACAGAGTGCCAGCCCAAGATCAGACCGACCGACACAGATATATCGGGCATATTTTTGGCCGGGGCGTGTCAAGGTTTGAAGGACATTCCCTACAGTGTGGCTCAAGGCAGCGCTGCCGCAGCTCAAGCTGCATCAGTGCTGGGTAAGGATACTTGGGCTGTGGAGCCTCTTGTTGCGCAGGTGAATGAAGACCTCTGTAGTGGCTGCCGAGTCTGCGAGTCTGCTTGCAGTTACAAAGCTATTAACATTGAGAGGGTTGGTGACAAGCAGTTGGCGAAGGTTACTGAAGGCTTGTGTCGTGGGTGCGGCATTTGTAGTTCTGCTTGTCCTATGGACGCAATCACGATGCCAAATTATTCTGACAAGCAGATTGTGGCTCAGATTGGAGCGGTCATGCAGAAGGAGGCGAAGGCATGACTGAGCAACAAGTGGTTTCTAAGCCTGAAGAGCTTCGGATCGGAGTTTTCATATGCTATTGCGGTCTGAACATCGCTGGCACTGTAGATGTGGAAGATGTGGCAGAGTATGCGCGTAAGTTGTCAGATGTAGTTTATGTCAAGACAAACCGTTATACTTGTGCTGACCCGGGTCAGGATGAGATTAGGAAGGGCGTGAAGGAGCACAAGTTGAATCGTGTGGTTGTTGCCGCTTGTTCTCCGAGGATGCATGAACCGACTTTTCGCCGAACGGTTTCGGAAGCTGGATTGAATCCTTTCATCTATGAGATGGCGAATATCCGTGAGTTTTCATCTTGGTGCCATCCTAGCACTCCTAAAGAGGCCACGGAGAAGGCTAAGGAACTTGTGAAGATGGCTGTTGCTAAGGTTAGGCTGCTTGAGCCGTTGACTGTGATTGAGGTTCCGGTGACCAATAAGGCGTTGGTTGTGGGTGCTGGTGTTGCTGGGGCAAGTGCAGCTGTTGACCTTGCTGAGATGGGTTATCAGGTGTATTTGGTTGAGAGGACTGAAATCATTGGCGGTCACATGGCACAGTTGGGCAAGACGTTTCCAGTTTTTGAGTGTTCCAACTGTCCTCAACAAATTCATTGTCCAAGATTCTCTTGCGTCGCCACTCGGATAGGAGCTGCTGCGGTTCATCCGAACATTAAGTTGCTTACTTATTCTGAGGTCAAGAAAGTTGAGGGGGTGATTGGCAGTTACAAGGCGGAAGTGGCTACGAAGCCGCGGTTTGTCAATGAGAACAAGTGCATAAGCTGTGGCAAATGCTCTGAGGTTTGTCCCGTTCTGGTGCCGAGCAAGTTTGACGCTGGCACGAGGATGCGGAAAGCGATTTACACGCCTTTCCCGGACGCAACGCCAAACACTTACGTGATTGACAAGGACACGTGCCTCTTCTTCAAGGATGGAAGCTGCAAAAAATGCAAGGACATCTGTCCAACCGATGCAGTGAACTTTGAGCAGACGCCTGAAACGCAACAACTTGAAGTCGGATGCATAGTTGTAGCGACTGGCTATGATATTTACGAGCCTTGTGACCTGCAGAACTATGGTTTTGGCAAGTATAAGGATGTTATCACGGCTTTGCAGCTTGAGCGTATCATAGATTCTGGAACACAGATAATCGGATCGCTTTGGAAGCCTTCTGATGGCAAGATGCCCGAAAGCTTAGCTTACATCCAGTGTGTTGGGTCTAGGGACATTAACAAGTTTGAGTATTGTTCAGGCTTCTGCTGCATGCTTACGTTGAAGAGTGCTGTTTTTCTCAAGGAGAAGTATGGTGATAAACTGAAGATTGATGTTCTGTACACGGACATGCGTGCGAATAGGAAGGGTTACGAGGAGCTTTTCAGAAAAGCCCAAGGCATCGGAATCAACTTCATCCGCGTTAAGCTCACGAACAGAAACGTCGCCGAAGACCCAACGACAAAGAAACTGATAGTCACGGCTGAGAAGGAAAACGGCGAACCCGTGAAGGTTGCTAGCGACATGGTTGTTTTGGCTACGGCTGCGGTTGCGACTCAAGACTCTGGAGAAGTGGCAAGAGTCTTCAACATAAGTCGTGGTAGTGATGGGTTTTTCATGGAGAGTCATCCGAAGCTTAAGCCTATTGACACGCCTTCGGATGGGGTTTTTGTTGCTGGAGGTTGTCAAGGTCCTAAGGATGTGCCTTATAGTGTTTCTCAGGGTATGGGTGCGGCTGCTCGCGCGGCCACGATTCTTTCTCAGCCGAAGTGGAAGATTCAGCCTATTGTGGCCGAGGTTGATGGGTCGAAGTGTCGAAACACGAATGTGAAGTGTGGAATCTGTCAGAAGGCTTGCCCGTACGGTGCGATCAGGGCTCCCGAGGGGCATGTGGCCGAAGTTTTCACGGCTATGTGCCACGGTTGTGGCACGTGCGTGGCCGAGTGTCCTGCTGATGCTATTACGCAGAGGCATTTCACTGACGCCCAAATCACGTCACAGATCAGATCGGCGTTGGAGGAGAATCCTGAAGAGAAAATCTTGGGGTTTCTATGCAACTGGTGCAGCTATGCTGGTGCGGATTTGGCTGGTACGAGCAGGTTTGAGTATCCGCCTGCGATTAGGCCTATTCGCGTGATGTGTTCCGGTAGGGTTGACAGGGATTTTGTGCTTGAGGCTTTTAGGCTTGGGGCTGGGATGGTTCTGGTTGGTGCTTGTCACTTGCCTTATGACTGTCATTATATTAGTGGGAATTATAAGATGAAGGCTAGGATGGATGCTTTGGCTCCTATGCTTCAGAAGCTTGGGATGAGTCCTGAAAGGTTCCGCGTGGAATACGTTTCCGCAGCGGAAGGCGTGAAATTTGCGGAGATCATCAAGGAAATGGCCGCGCAGATGCAGGCGCTGGGTAAAGAAAAGATCAGTGCTGAGAATGCTAAGATGCGGCCGATATTGGAGAATATGTTGAAACGAAAAGAACAGAAGCAGGCTGCGTAGCAAAATTTATCAGAGTGAATGCTTAAATGCATAGGCTATGCCGAAGGAAAAGATTATTGACCTGCTTTACGAGTTGATGAAGAATTCTAAGCGAAGCGACAGGGAACTGGCGAAGGTTATTGATGCTTCGCAGCCAACTATAACGCGGATGCGGAAGGGTCTTGAAAGGCTTAATCTTATTCGCGAGTATACTGTGTTGCCTGCTCTCGAAAAGCTTGGCTTTGAAATCGTGGCCTTTAACTTTGTTTCTGCTGGGGCGCTGTTGCAGGAAAGTGTGAAGTCGAGTCTTGCTTGGGTTTCAGAAAATCCGAAGATACTCTTTTCAAGTTCTGGTGCGGGTCTGGGTGGCAAGACGCTTTTGCTTGTTTCGATTCACAAGGACTTTTCAAGTTTCTCCGAGTTCAGTCGCGATCTTAGGGATGCTTTGGGGGGTAAGGTTTCATCAATGGAGAGCTTTCTGGTTTCGCTTAAGACTGACGTGATTAAGCACTTTTCTTTCAAAGGCTTGGGACGAATCTAACTACATGAACTTTACTATCATGTTGATGCCTGCGACTATCAGTATTATTCCGAAGATCAGTGTGAGGTTTTTGCCTGAGATTTTCTTGGAAGTATAGGCTCCTACTTGGGCTCCGATGATTGAGCCTGCTGCTAGGGTCAGGGCGACTGGGAAGTCTATGAGGTTTGATTGGTAGTATTTTGTTACTGCCGATATTGATGTGAATATCATGGTGAACATGGATGTGGCTGTTGCGAGGTGGATTGGCATTCCGAGCGCGAAGGTCATTATTGGAACGATGAGGGTTCCACCGCCTATGCCCAGCAAGCCTGAAGCAACTCCGCCGAAGAAGCCAAGCCCAACTCCTAGGGCGATTGTTTTTCCTGAATGAATGAGTTCCGTGTCAGTTTTTACTGGCAGCTGTTTGTCTTGTGTTTTCTTTCTGAGTACGCTGATTATTGTGCGGGCTGCTACTAGGATGAGGAAGGCACCGAAGACAAGTGCCAGCAGTCTTTCTTCCATAATGGTAGCGAGCCACGCGCCGAGGTAGGCTCCTGGTGCCGTAGTTACTACGAGGATTAGGCCTGTTTTGAAGTAGACTCTCTTTTGTTTGGCGTAGTTGATGGTTGAGGCTATGGCTGTGAATATTATGGTGGTTAGGCTTGTTCCTGTTGCGCTGTTGACGATGAAGGCGTAAAAGAATGTGAGGATGGGGACGATGAAGACGCCTCCGCCTACGCCTGTCATTGATGCTAATATGCCTATGAAGAAGCCGAATACTATGAGCAACCACCAGTCCAACATGGTTTGTCACTGCTTTGGTTTGAGTTTTTGTTTGGCGACGTAGTAAACTGCGCCGATTAATAAGCTTGCAGTGCCGATTATCCACGATTGTAATGAGGCGAACAGTTCGAAAGCTAACAGCGCTAGGCAGGAGACTGCTCCTAGTGCTGGGAGGATTTTTGAGTAGGTGCGTTTTTCTGGTTTTAGACGTAGGGCTGAGATGTTCGCCAGTGAGTAAAAGAAGAGCATGGCGAAGCTGCTTATGGCCACGACTTTTGAGAGGTCAATGAGCAGGACGAGGAGGGCCATTATTATGCCTATGATCCACGTTGAGTAGATTGGAGTGTTTCGTTTTGGGTCCAGCTTGCCGAGTGCTTGTGGGAGGTCTTTTCTTTTTGCCATTGCGTATGCCATGCGTGAAACTCCTAGAACCGATGTGAGGAGGACGCTTGCGGTTGCGAGTATGCCTCCGATGGCGATGATTGAGGTTGCTGCCGAGTTTCCCGTTGCCTTCATGGCTTCTTCAAGTGGCGAGTTGGAGCTAGCAAGTCTATTCGGTCCCACGAGTCCGACGGCTACGGTGCCGATGAGTATGTAGAATATTGCTGATATGGCTAGTGCTATGAGCATGGCTCGTGGGACGTTGCGTTTTGCGTCTTTGACTTCTTCTGCGATTACGGCTGCTCTTGCGAATCCGCCGTAAGCGAAGAAAAAGAAGGCTGCGCCGCTGAGCACTCCTACGTCGAGAGGTTTGAACGGCGTGAAGTTTGTTGGGTTCATGTACGATAGGCCGTAGATTATGAAGAAGGCTAGGATGAGCAGTTTTGCCGTGACGAGTATGTTGTTTATTAGGGCTGATTGTTTGACGCTGTAGTAGTTGATTGCGGTGAAGGCTAAGCAGACGACTGCTGCAACATAGTTTGGGTTCAGGCTAGGCACTAGTGCGTTTAGGTAGTAGGCAAAGCCTAGGCTGACGGCTGCGCCTGCGAAGGTGTTGCTGAGTATCCACATCCAGCCTACGAGGAAGCCTGCGAACGGCGAGACTAGCTGGTAGGAGTATTCGTAGATGCTTCCTTCCTTGGGTTGCCATGCGCTGAGTTCAGCGAAGCTTAACGCTGTTAACAGGGATATGAGTGCGGCTATGAGCATGGAGACCACGAGGGCTGAACCAGCCAAACCAGCCGCAATACCTGTAACCACAAAGATTCCTCCACCAATAATAGCGCCTACGCTAACAGCGACAGCATCAAACAAACCCAAAGATGGCTTTAACTCGTTTTCTTTCGATTGTTCAAGAGCCATTGTGGTCCCATTGAAGAACGTGTTCTGAATGCATTCTCTACCAAACTCCGAAATTACCGAGTTGCTGAAGATAAACATCGCTATCAGTCAAGAATTGTCCTTGCTGAATAGCTTTCTTTGCTTTGAATGAACCTGTTTCATAACTGTCGAAATAGCTGTCGATACTGTTCTTTCCTTTGCATGGCTCTTGTGCTAGAAAGTGTGTGAGTGCGATATGCGTGATCTTTCTCAGCCAACTGTAGCTTGGAAATATCGATACTTGGTCATTTGATATGAATGCCATTGATAGCCTTTCAGCTATTTGGCTTAAAGGTGAGATCATTTTTGCATCATGCGTATAGTCACAACGAAATTGGTAACATTGAGACAGCAGTCTCTCAAAAAGGGCATTCAGTCTTCTTGGATCGTTGAATTCCAGTTGGCGTATCTCGTTTTGTGTAAATATATCAGATGTCACGAATTTTTTCGCAAATCTGATTAGCTTTCGTCTCTTTGACTCTCTTTTGGTATATATCCTATTAGGTATGTTTTCCAATGAAAAAACCAGCAAAACAAACGCCACCGAATAGTTGGCTTCTCTCGTGATCAGTGAATCATGAAACAATCGTGCACTATCTATGAAGGAACCAAATATCGAGGCGTCAACGCAAAGAAGCTTTTTGAGCATTGGTTCGACATCAGCAATATTATTGAAAACTCCATCTTCGATGGAACACGTAGAAGAAAGACCACTAGGTGTTTCTGACATTGTCTGGATCTTAATGATCTTATTTGAGAGGACAGAGATAACACTAAGGTACGTTTCAGTCTCGAATCGTTCAACATCTAGAAATGAGGGCGTCCTTCTCATTGCTTTTCTTACTTCGAACGATCTAGACATGACATCATGAGAGGAGAATTCCAAACCATCCAATCGAACAGTCTTATCTGGCATAATCTCAAATTGATGATAACATGATTTAAGTCTTGTTTGAGGCGCACAAAGCGTTAGAACTCTAAATCTCTCGTGACTATCTGCATATTGTCTCTAACTCGTGAAATCGTCGAAGATATATTCAAATCCGAAATCTTGTGAACATTAAGTTGCACTTTGCAGAATAGTTCTTGCTCTTCAGAAAAACCACCAGCCTTTCTGCAATATTCAGGAAAGGATTCGCTTACGAGGTATATGCAAGACTTCTCAGAGGTCATGTCCATAGTGGACTTGAACTACCTTGCTTTACTCTCTTTGTTTTCCCAGTATTGTCTTGTTTTCAGGTATTGTATTTTTGCTTTGAGTAGGTCCATGTAGAACTCCTCTTCTTTGCTGTGCATTTTTCCCAGAATCCTTGACGCTGTTTCTGGACCCACACCCTTAACCTCCAAAGCCGTTATCGCCTTCTTCCCATAACTCAAAATCAAATCCGCCTTCCGCCTGGCACTAGTCAACTCCTTAAGCTCCTCCTCGCTTAATTCCTTGCCTTCACGTCTCTTCTTCAAAACCTCAGCTAAACGTTGTGCGTCTTGGCTGAAGTACATGAGCGCCAACAATCCAGAACCACACTTGCCACATTCAGGCTGCTCTGGCAGACTTCTTACCTTCTCCTCAGCTATCCATTCTCCGCACTTCATGCACAGCAGCCTAGCCGTCCTCGCTTCAATCGCTCTCTTCATCTTCTCAATGTTGCTAAGCAGAACCTGTTCAGGAGCCATCAACTCCGAAACATCACTAAACTTCTCAAGAATATGAAAAGCCAAAGGCGTAGGCTTCTCACTGCGAAAAACCATGCTAACCCTGATCTTCCCACTCCTGACATCACTCATAATCTCTTTAGCCTTCGCCACGTCCACCTTCTCAACCATCGCCTCACGAATAGTCTCATCATAAATCGGCGTATCCCCAAACTGGAAAGGCAAACGACTCTCCCTCTCTTCACCCATAGTCTTGCCACGAGGCAAAGCCCCAAACCGCTGAGCCACAAACCTCATTTTATAAGTAAAAGGAAACTTCGCATCCAAATACCTGCCAAAAGCCGCCTCAACCTCCTCACCCGTCGGCTTAAACAGCAGAGCAGAAAGCTCTTCTAATTCGCGTTGCGTTAGCTTGCGTCTCATCTCAACGAGAATGCGATAACCGTCATTCCACCAGCCCACAATAATCTCCCGTTCAGAAAGCACCGTGTCAAAAACCCCGCCCAACGTACGATTCACAATCTCCCCAAAACAAGCATGAACAATCAAATACTTGTCAAAAGCCTCAACCACCACATGCTTGTCTGTTGGCAAAGGCGCACCCTGCTTAACGTGCTCCTGCACTTCCTTGACAGCGTCAACCAACGCAGCCTTACCAGCACCGAACTTCCCAGCCACCTTTTCTGCCGCAGCCTCAGCACTCTCCGTCTCCTTCAGCGCCTTCCAAATCTCCTCCCTCATAGCGCCAGTCCGCGTAGCCAATTCAAACGGCAAAGGAATCATCTCGCCATCCCACCCAGGAATAGCAGCAAGCGGGTCTTCAGAAGGAACAACGTAAACCGTGCCCGTCTCCTCCTCAATCTGCACGATCCGCCAAACCTTCCCCCTCACGATGATGTTCAATCCAACCCTAGCGTCCAGAGCCATGAACTCGTCGCCCAAAACCCCGATCCGTCTGTCAGAAATTATGTTCACCATCGGATAGCGCCTCTCGTCGGGAATCATGCTCAAATTCTCAAAGTAATACCGCCTAGTTCTTTTTGCCTTCTTCAACAGCTTTCCTTCTTCGTCAAACCTCAATTCGCCGAGACTATCTAAAAAGTCTACCACATCCAGAAGCTGTTCCTCAGTAAGATTCCTGTACGGATACGCCCTCCGTAATATCGCAAGAAGCTCCTTCACACTGATAACATCCTTGTCTATGAGCAAGCCTACAACCTGATGAGCCAAAACGTCCAAAGCGCCCTCGTGAATCAGAACAGGCTCAAGCTTACTCTCATAAGCATTCTTGACAGCCGCAACCGACTCCAACGTGTCATCAGGAAAAGCCGTAACGATTACGCCTTCAGAAAACACGTCCCAGCGGTGACCGCTGCGACCAACACGCTGAATTAGGCTGTTGACTTGCCTAGGCGAAAGATACTGAATCACCAGGTCAACGCTGCCAATGTCGATGCCCAACTCCAACGTGCTCGTGCAAACGAGCGCCTTCAACCTTCCGGCCTTGAAATCGTCCTCAATCTGAGCACGCTCTTCTTTCGATAAAGAGCCATGATGAACCGCAATGTCCGATCTGCCAAGCTGACTGAATTTGTACCCGAGCATCTCAGCATTCTGCCTACTGTTCACAAAAATGAGCGTGGATTTGTGGCTGTCCACGAGTTCGGTTATTCGCCTGATCCTTGCAGCAGCTTCTGGCGCGGTCCTGAGCTTCCCAGCCATCTCGTAGTCAACATCAACTGGGCTTGGCGTCTCGACATGATACTTGTAACCCTTAAACAACGAAGCTTGCACGATTCTGATGGCTCTGCTTGTTCCACTCACGAACTGTGCAACCTCATCGGGATTCCCCACAGTAGCCGACAAGCCAATCTTCTGAAAATCCTTTCCAACGATCTCTCTCAGGCGTTCCAGAGCCACGGTAAGCTGTATTCCGCGTTTGTCTCCTGCCAACTCATGAACCTCGTCAACCACCACGTGGTGAACAAAGGCTAAGTGCTGTTTCATTCGGGAGCCTGGCAGAATCGCCTGCAAGGTCTCAGGCGTTGTGACAAGCATGTTGGGGGGACTGATGGCTTGCCTGCGCCGAAGCTTCATCTCCGTGTCGCCGTGCCTAACCTCAACCGAAACATCGAGCTTCTGAGCCCAGAACTCCAAGCGCTTCAGCATGTCGCGGTTCAACGCCCGCAAGGGCGTAACGTAAACAATGGAAATGCCCTTATTTTGCCTTTGTTGAATGAACTTTGAGAAGATGGGCAAGAGCACAGCTTCGGTCTTGCCGCTTCCCGTAGGGGCAATCAACAGCACGTTCTCTCCAGCAAGAATGGGTGGAAAAGCCAAAGTCTGCGGCAAGGTAGGCTCGACGAACCCAAGCTCAGCTAACCCATCACGCACAGGTTTAGCAAGCAAACTGAAAACGTTAGAACCTGAAGGCTGTTTTGCCATTGCAGCTTGTCGCCAAGACCAAATGCGAAAACAACACACTTATCCTTTACTAAACCACAAGCCCGCCAGAAAGCATGTTGAACCTATATATGGAAAAGCAGTTCTAAACGCCCATCTTTTGAGGGTTTATGGAATTTGACGTTCTAAACGTTTTGCCGTAGGGCTAGAAGAATAGCATGTAACGGTTCCTTATAAAAGTTGATAGACCAGCGCGCGCCGAATTCTCGGCTTTGGTGTGAGCTGTTCCATAGTAGAGATCTCCGTAAACCCCCTTCTTTCATCTCGGCGAATACGCGATCAAATCAAACGATACGACGTTGGGCAGTTCCCCATATCTGAAAACTGACAAAGACGTGTCTGCACATATTTCACTTGGCAGAAAATGTTGTGTTTGATGCTCAATATCATCCATCTAGTCTGTTTTGATGTGAATAGAAGATGCTTCCATAAGACATAAATTTCAATCTACCGGATAGTATATCTGCGGTTGCGGGGAGAAGGGACTTTAGATGGCGAAGAAAGTAGTTTCCATACTAATGTTGGTAGTGATTTTGCTGGGTTCTCGCCCGTTGGTTTTTGCTGCCAAGTTTAGCTTAGGAGACGCGGTGGAAGTCTTCAACACCGGTGCTTCTGGTCTTGTCGTTCGTGACGCTCCTGCGGGCAATTCTATTGGAAAAAAGTATGATGGAAGCCGTGGCATGATACTTGCTGGGCCTCAAAGCGCCTCTTATGGTGGAGTTGTCTATACTTGGTGGAAGGTTCGATGGGGTGATGATGCCTTGGAGGGGTGGTCTGTAGAAGATTATCTTAGGAAGGTTACGATTTCTCCTTCAACCAAGTTCAGCGTAGGCAATCTTGTCAAAGTTGGCACTGGTGGTCCCACCCTAATCGTCAGAACAGACCCTCCCCCGAGTTCTGACCTTTCCTACAAAGGAAGCGTTGCTGACGGCACTGTGGGAAAAGTTGTGGGCGGACCGTTTTATGGAGTTGCACAAGGAGCATCGGGTTTCTACCATTTCTGGAAAGTCGATTTTCTGAGCATCCAAGGCTGGTCTGCTGAGAATTGGCTGACAAACATTGGCGGACCAACTATTACGTCAAGTTTGGTGTTGGTTCAATCTCCTCCATACTATGTTGGAAATACCATCACGGCGAGATTTACCATTACCAACAGGGCAACTGCGCCGTTTACTTTCGACGTGCTGACTGTTGGAGGTCGTGATCCTGATAGTCAAGTTGCGGATTTTTCATGGATAAGAAGCATCACCCTTAGTGTCGGCGCATCATACAACTATCAAGGAACCCTGACATTAACTAAAGTTGGGAATTACCATTTCTTCTGCACCTATCGAACTCTTTGGGGAGATTGGAACCCTAATATCTCTACAGAAGGTGGAGCCACTAACACTCTGGACATCTATGTAAATGCGGCACCTCCGCCCCCCAATCAGCCTCCTTACACACCTTCGTATATTTCGCCTTCCAACCATGCTTCCAGCGTCTCCATTTCGACTACTTTGAGTTGGACTGGAGGAGACCCAGACCCCGGGGACACCGTCACGTATGATGTCTATTTTGGAGTTAGCTCCTCACCTCCGTTGGTTTCTAGTGGCCAGTCTGGAACCACATACAATCCAGGTACTCTTAGTCAATCCATGACCTACTACTGGAAGATTGTATCAAGAGATAATCATGGATTAACTACGCCAGGACCAGTTTGGGATTTCACCACCCTATCTTCCAACCAGCTTTTTTCCCTCTCGAATGGCTACGTATCTCCAACTTCTGGAGATATATCAACAACTTTCAACTACTACGTTACCTATTCTGACCCTGAAGGCGATGTTCCAACCACCAAAAACGTCTACATCGACGGCTCCGCTTGTATCATGACTAAAATCTCCGGAGACTACGTTTCAGGAGCAGTGTTCAAGTATTCCACTACACTTCCAGCCGGAAGCCACAACTACTATTATTACTTCGCTGATTCGGCACACAGCCAGACACGAAGTCTACCATCCTCCGGCACTTACTCCGGACCGAACGTTTCAGCACTGCCTACATCTGACTTTTCGATTTCTGCATCACCGTATCCCCTTCCATTGTCAATACCTGCTGGCACCTCAGATAAGTGGATACTAACGGTAACGTCAATCTCCGGTTTCGCCGAGGCAGTTCATTTGGAAGTGACGGGGATATACGGTGTAGAGTTGACATGTCCAAGTTCGGTGAATCCCCCAATAGATGGCTCAATTGATATTGACTTAAAGGCCTCGGTCTATCTGTGGACGCAACCCGGCATCTACTCTCTCACTGTGACAGGATCGTACGGAGACATCAGTCATGCGTTGGAAATATATCTTGCCGTGGGCCTTCCTCCTCCTCCAGAAATAAGTTCTTGGAAAATAACGAATCTATACGAGACAAGCCATTTTGCCCGTTTTTGGGGCTGGCTTGGCGATCAGACCGGGTTCGTAACTGAATGCGATTTTGAAGTGTTCGTCACTGACTATACCCGGGTCAAGATAATAACAATTGAAGGTTCCTATGGCACAGTCTATCCAGACGATTTAGGATCGGGACACTATAAGGCTCATATGCAATTCTATGACCGCTCCTTGAAAAGAATCTTCCTCAACTCACTCAACTTTGCACATGATTTGACCTACGAAAGCGACCCGCAAATACCGGATCCATTATGGTATGAGAAACCCGACTATCCACATGCTTGGGTAAATGAAATTACTATCCTCGACACAAATCTGAATCTGTACCACATAACACAGAGCAAGTCTGGGCAGACTCTTCCAGTAGCACTTCCGACATTCGAAGATGCTTTCAGTTCAATGCTGTCTTCGTGGAAAACAGAGGGCGGCATGCTCTTTCGCGATACTTCTTCTGCCGACTTTCTGATCACTGATTCACTCGGAAGGAGAGTGGGTGCTTTATATGAGAATGGTCAGTTCATTGCGTCGGTCAATGAAATACCTGATGCTTTCTATAGCGGGCGAGATTCTGAGCTTCAAATAACCTTCATTCCATCACCTTTTCTTAACTGTAGCATTCTGATGAATGGTAGAGAAGAGGGAAATTACACCATGACGATTTTGAGCTTCGAGGGACAAAACTCCCAACGGTTCATCGCAATCGATATTCCATCATCAGCGGGTGAAATCCACGAGTATACTCCAGATTGGCAGACACTCTCTGAAGGTGGACATGGAATGTCCTTGAATGTGGATTCAAATGGTGATGGTGTGTTCGAATATGCTTTTGCCTCAGACCATGAGCTTACTAGGACCGAATTCCTGGCCGCAACTCTGCCCTCTTCACTCTTAGTTAACATTAGTCCGCTTTCAGCTTCTTTGCTTGTGGGTCAATCAGTCACCTTCACGTCAACTGTAACCGGTGGAACTGCGCCATACAGCCATCAATGGTACCTTAACGGTGCTCCAGTATCGGGTGAGATATCTTCCTCATGGGCATTCGCGCCTTCTACAAGCGGAATCTACTACGTGTACCTGAAAGTAACTGATGCGGTCACCAACACTGTCCAGTCAGACACTGCGCGAATCGTAGTATCAACAACCCCAGTTGGAGGCTACTCAATCACAATACAACCACAAACAACAGCACAACCAATCGGGATCTATCTCGCTTTCACAGCCTTCTTGACAGCAATCTTCACAAAAGTGAAACCAAAAACCAAAAGAAAACGCTAAAAACCACGCAATCCAGCTTTGAACATAGATTCCAGACGCGCAAGCAGACAACAAGCTATCAGTGTTTATATATACTTGTTCGAGTTCATGTAATGTTTGGAGAAAACAGACCTCAGAAGTCCCTTATCGGGAGGTACCTTCGCTCGCTCTTGTAAATCATCGTTTCCCATGTTACGCGTTACTCTGATACACCCTTTATGGAGTTAAAGACGGTTAAATGGAAAACTTTGCCACAACCAATCATTAGCGCGCGCTTAGTGAGAAAAAGAATAAGCACCGTGAAGATGCTGAGCTTTCCTATTAATATTCTCTCAGTGTGATTTTTTCATCAAATCCTAATAGCCCATCAAAAATCCTTCTTCCTGTGCGCAAGTTTACCACAATGAGTCTTATTTGATTTAAGCCATATTTCTGTGCAGCTTTGCACTCTGCTTTTGCGTCTCGCCTTGCAGTGAAACTCACTGCATATTTGTGCCCTTTCCTGTTTCTGCAACCTGAACCTGTCGTAATTTCGAGACTGTAGGATTTTATGGCTACAACTTCAACCACGTTCCTGTTGCTGTCGTATGCGGTTATGTCAGCTTGTCCTCTTCGAGTTGATACGACTATTCGCGGGTTTGTTTTTCGGTATTGCTGTGTGACTTGGTTTTGGATTGAAAGACCTTTTGCCAGTGCTATCCTTCCCTTGCTTGCTGACGAAGTGCACTTTTGTGGCTGGATCGCTTGCTTTTTCTTGACGATTTTGTAGGCCACGCTATCTGTTCCGTATCCTTGAAGTTCAATTTCATAATTGCCGAATCTTAAGGCATTGACAATGTCGTAGCCCATCCCACTATACCTGCTGGAGAATTGCAGCACAACCTCATCATACCCTTGTGAATTGAGGGCGGAATCGATTTCACTCAGAATCTTCGGGACATCTTTATCTATGTCTTTGAAGCCATCCAGCAGGATAACAGTGAAAATTTGAGGCAGCGACTGGAGCGAATTCAAATAGCGAACTGTGACTTCCGCACGGACTGCCTGCAGATTGCTCATTATCCAACCTACTTCGTTTTGTTGACTTGGCGATGCCCAAAGAACAATCTTCTTTAGATGTTGGTGTTGTGGAGTTGCTTCAGACAGGATTTTGAGGATTAACTCTTTGCTGCGTCCCAAATCAAAACATAGTACTGCGTAAGGCGCTCCCAGTCGTTTTTCGTCGTCTGGGTTAACAGGGTAAATTAGGGCGTCAAGAAATTGTGGATTTAAGTCTATCATTCTTACAGCCTCTTCTATCTGGATATGGGTTAAGACGGCTGAGAGGATGTCAGGTTTTGCGTTTCCTTGTTTTGTCATGATTTCACCTCAAGATCACTTGTACGTATCCCTTTTTAAGGAATCAGCAGTTGTTCGAAAAAACGTAGGTTATGGTGGCAATCAGCCTCTAGTCGAAATGAAAACTGCCGAGGCAAGAAAGTTAGTTAATTGGGGAAAAATGGGAATCGTGGGGTGCAACGCTAGTGTGTATCAGGTAACACGTTGGTTTCTTTTCTTCACATTTTCTAAGATGATGTCAAGAGTTCCCGCTATTTGTCTAGCGCCTTCCGCATCCGCAGGCGATATTATTAAAGCTAGAATGTTTTTGGCGCTTTCTATGAAATCTTCAAATTCCTCTTTAGTTTGTTTGTTTTCTCCTTCAAGCCTTTCGATTCGCTGCTGAAAGACTACATTTGTGTCTTCAACACTCTTCAGAGCATCCATGACCTTTTTTACATCCATCCTAGTCTGCATGCCATTGATTGACAGATGCTCAAACGTTCGCTGGTAGGCTTCTTTAATTGTGGTTTCATCATAATCATAATTCTTTCTGGCGGACTGTCGGGCGTGCCCAAACATTAAATCCTTAAGCTCTTGCGGTTGAACCCCAGCTCGTAGTAATGCTGAATTGTGGAAGCTCCTCAGTGACTTGGTTTTGAACTCTTTAGCCTTGTCTGTTCCGAATGTCTTTTCAGCTAAAGCCTTCATGGCATCATTGATGCTTCTGACTTCTAACTGTTCGCCTTTGCCTTTTGTCTGGCTTACAAACAAGAAACCGCTTGACGGGTTGCCTCTCTCTTGTAGCATAGCGCGGATGTCATGCAAGGCTTCATAGCTTAGGCATGTGGCTTGAATCTGGTTGGTTTTCTCTCTTGGCTTCTCAATAAAATAGTGCTCGGTCTCTGAATGCTCATATATCCCTTTTAGTTCTTCAATTTTTAAATTGCTGACATCAATCTCTGAGAAACCGCTCTGAGCTAAAACCAACAGCAATGCTCTGTCTCTAAGGTTGCCGTGTCCATACATGGCTTTAATGTCTTCTTTAGTTATTTTCCATCGTTGAATAACTTGCTGTTGCTGTGTGCTTTCCCAATCTCCCCGCTTTAGATTCAAGGGTAAGCCGTTTCTTGAAAAGAATGACGCGACGGTTCTAAGCTGGGTTTTGACGCTTAGAGGCTTGAGGTTTCCGCGCTTCTCTAAGTATTCTTTGTATTCTCGGAACTTGTCTTCAAAAAACTGTCTTTGTGTGATGTCTTGAGTTGTGAGGTCGTGCATGCGTTTCTTTATTTGCTGTGTCAGTGTCATGTCAACGAATGTTATCCAGTCGTGGATTTCTTTGGAGTAGTTTTCTTTTGTTCTTTCGCTTAATCCGACTAACCATTTTTTGAAGAACTCGTCTTGTTCGTAGGCTCGGTCTAATATTTTCTTCAATTTGTCTTCAACCTCCTTTTTTTGTTTTAGACCCATAAGCCTTACGATTAGAACGTCAATACTCTACAGAAAGATTAGGCGTTCATATCCGCCTTTCCATACATAGGGGGTTAAAAATCGCCCTCAGAGCAACAGAGACAAACCACATTCATCTCACCGACAAAGGATGCGACAACACCAAACCAACATTCTCTCGCCATCCAATCGCAAACTTCTTCGAAAACCCACCTTTACTAAGGATAGAACCAAACTCTCGCACCAACGACTCTTCACGCGAACAGAAAACCAGCTCCCTCTTATCATTCGTCCAGATACTCAAACCGCGAGTTCCTCCTTTATGCACAAAATGCAAGAAACCTTCCTTCTTCTCAACGTGCAGCAAAGCAATCGCGCTTGGACCCTGCAATCGCCAAAAAAGCTCTAACAAAGCCTCATGAGCATCCTGCTTCTCACTCAACAATTCCACAAAAACATGAGGAATAACCTCTGAATCAATCAGCCTCACAGCCCTTTCAGACTCGAAAACATGCTCCTTCCCCAGCTTAGCTCTAAGCTCTTTATAGTTCCTGACCATGCCATTATGAACAGAAACAACAGCAAGCCCTGAATCTCTTCTAACAATGTAAGGCTGAGCAGTCTCCCTAAACCTTGCAGTGTTCATAAACTCTGGACTTGGCATCCGCACATGCCCAACCAAAACCGAAGCCTCACCAACCGCAACGATCTTGGCCAACTCCTTTACAGGAGAAACATCATTGTCCTTTCCAACCTTCTCAAAAACGATACTTCCATCATCCTCAAGAACAGCCACACCTGCACCATAACCGCCAACAGGTGTCTCTTCATTAGGATACTGATGAACCTCCAACCTTTCAAGAACCCTAAAAACGCTAGCCATAGGCACAGAATCTTTCAACGCAAATCCAAATATGCCACACATCGCCGACACACTCCTAACGTTCATCCAACAGTTTCTATTCAAGACATAAATAGTTTGATACGGCATACTTCATTTGGACGATGAGGAAATCGAGGTACGTTGACAACAAGATGATTGCTTTTTCCGCTCCTGAGTCCAAAACAACCATCACGTAATGCTTCGACAGCGAATCCCAAAAACAAAAAAAAACAGAATTTATCTAAGAAAGAAAAGAGAAGGGAAAAGGTGTTAACGTTCTTGAGTTCCCGTGACGTAGCCCCAGACACTTACCAAGACAAGCGTCAGACAAGCACCAGCAAACCCTGAAACCAGAAAGCGTATCTGCACCAGCGCTGGCAGAACATCCATGAGCCAAGGAATCACGTAATCAGCCGTAAGCTGAGCAATAATGCCCGCTAAGAAACCCAAGACCGCAACAAACGCGAAAATCCTTACCCTATCACCCACTTAAATCACCCTTAGCTCTAGCATTCCATCCCAAGCCTCTCTTTAGTCTAACTTACACATTTATGTCTATTACTTAAAAACAGACAACCCGGCCTTTTAACTAATGAATTAAAGCCAAAAGCTGCCCAAACTCCAACGTATAGCTCTACATATACACGTGCATGTTTTCAGCATGTTAACAATGGTTAAGACATTTTTATGCAACCTTTCGTTTTTGGAGGTAACTGATTTGTCAGAAAGATTCGCGAAAAAATGGGAAACCAGAAGAGAAGAACAACCCTTCACAAGACGCATACAGGACGCCGTTAAGCCCCCAGGCCCATTGAAGCCACGACTAGACTTCGCCGTCAGACGCATCGAACTCCAAGTCCAAAAACTGGATCAGGCAACTGAACGCTTCAGCCAAAGAGACAAAACAATATTCGCAAGAATAGTCGACGCCTACACAAAGCACGACACCGCAAGAGCAAACGTCTTCGCTAACGAACTAGCCGAAATCCGCAAAATGGAAAGATTGATAATGAACGCCCGACTCGCCCTAGAACAGATAGTATTAAGATTACGAACCGTATCAGAACTCGGCGACGTAGTATCCACACTAGGACCCGCCGTCGGAGTTCTCCGCTCAGTCCGAGCAGGACTGGTCAGCGTCTTTCCCGAAGCAGAAAACGAACTTGGCGAAATCGGCAACATGCTCAGCGGAATAATGATCGAAGCCGGACAAGGCTCAGGAATGACCCTCAACTTTGACACCGTCAACGAGGACGCCGCCAAAATTCTCACCGAGGCCTCAACAGTCGCAGAACAAAGAATCAAAGAAAAGTTCCCAGAGCTGCCACCAGGAATGCCAGGAATCCCAACAAGCGCAATAGGCGAGAGATCTTCCACTGAAACCTCATAAACATAAGGGAGTAAGAAAATGTCACAAAACCCCAACCTTTTTTCTTCTGTCGGAAAACAGGTTAAAGACGAATACGGAAGAATAATAGGCAAAATAGCATCTTTTCAGGTAACCCCCAGCGGAATATTTGAAGCCGTCTTTGTTGAACAAGGCGACGGAAAATTCTCAAAACACTCAACTGAGCACCTGAAGATCGACGGTGCGGAAATCACAATTATATCGAAGTTGAAATCGGACGCATGCGCTTTCTGTGACCATATTCCCCTAATATGGCGCAAAGACCAGGCTCTCGAAGAGTTGTCTAGGAAGAAGAAAATCTCGCCTGAGCTTTACAGCGAATTGCACACAAGCTTCGATGGAGCACTCAACCAGCTGAAAACTGAAGCCCAAACCGTTCTAGAACAAACGGAAAAAGAGATCAGCAGATGTGCAGAAGAGATCAAATCTCTGACCTATGCACTAGTGCATCTTGAAATCGAGCACGAAATAGGAAAGATTGACGACCAAGCCTATGGAACTGCCTTCACAATAATCCAAGACAACCTGAAACGGATCAACGTGGAGAAGAGCGACCTCGAAGTCACGAAGAACAAGCTGTCAAACATTATATTGGGTGACAAGCTAGGATCATTCGACAAAGCACCTACCAAGCCGAAGGAGCCTGCGAAAAACACTGCTGTTTACTCAGCACTTGAACTTCCAGAACCGCCAGTCGTCGTGTATGTAAAAGAGATCGGAAAAGTTGGCATATAGCCAAGGGGCAAAAGGTAGCGGGCGGAGGAAAAAATTGAGAAATCTTCTCCATTCTGAACCTCCACCCTTCTGCGAAACCGTAGCCAGGTCAGTCCAAACCCTCAAAGTCCAGCGTAACAAAATTCAGCAGGCAAGCTATAGGCTCAGAGAAAGAGACAGAATCCTCTTCCAAACTTGCATTAATGCTCTCAACAACAAGAACCGAGAAAGAGCCGCCATATGCGCCAACGAAGTTGCAGAAGTACGAAAACTACTCCAATTTCTCTACAATGTTGAGCTTGCTATCGAACGTGTCATTCTCAGGCTTGAAACCATTAAGGAGCTAAGCGACGTAGTCACCGACCTTAAACCAGCCCTCAGACTACTTCAAAGCGTCTCCCAGGAACTGTTCAATCTCTTGCCAGACGTTTCCTCAGAACTGAGCGAAGTACAAGAGGCAATAAGCGAAACGCTCTATTCAACAAAGATAACTACGGATGAATCGATAATCCAAGCAGGCAAGAAAACACCGGGTGGAGAAGAAATCCTCAAAGAAGTCACAGGCCTTCTGGAGCGAAAACTCGCTGAGAAGCTTCCAGAACCGCCCGCTACGCTCAAAACCCCAGAAACCGAGAAAAACACACTAAAAGAAATGGTCGCGCTGACCGCCACATGCTCAAAGATGATCGGCCAGAAATTCACCGAAGACTCCGAAACAGATTCTTCCCAAACTCTCTTTTCTTTCAAAAAAGCCGAGATTAAAGAGATCTCCTTGATGGTTGAAAAGCCATCATTGGAAGACATCCTTCTTGATTACGTTAAGAGAAGTAATGGAGAAATCGACTTATCACGCTGCTCAGTCGATTTGAAAGCCTCAAATGAGGAAATCCAAAAAGCCCTTGACAGTCTAGGAAACAAGGGCAGAATAAAAATCGAACTGCAAACAAGTGGATAGGAGAAAAAGAAGACTATGAGTGCTTCACAGGAACTCGAGAAAAACGCAACCAACTACGCATTAGAAGCAGTTCGCCTCGATAAGCACGGGTCAAAGGGCATGGCTATAACAATGTACCAGAAAGCCATAGAGAGCCTTCTGCAACTCACTCAGTTGTACCCAGAATATGGCTTGAACAAGGTTTACATTCAAAGAGCAATAGCCTACCAAGAACGCATAAAAGCGTTACAGGGAGCTGTAATGCACATCGAATCCAGGACAGCAGAACCCACCAACGGCGAAGGCAACGGCAAAACAACTGAAGGCGGCAAATCAAGTTATGAAGAACTCATAATGATGGAAAAACCCAACGTCAGATGGGAAGAAGTTGTAGGACTTGACCCAGCCAAGAAAGCAGTGAAGGAAGCCATCGTATATCCTGTTCAGAGACCAGACCTGTTTCCATTAGGCTGGCCAAGAGGAATCCTACTATTCGGGCCGCCAGGCTGCGGAAAAACGTTGCTGGCAGCAGCCGTAGCGACCGAAATAGACGCTACATTCGTCTCGATTGACGCGGCATCGATAATGTCTAAGTGGCTGGGTGAAGCCGAACAGAATGTCGCTAAGCTCTTCGGCTCGATCAGAAAATCAGTCCAAGAAGGAAAACCCTCTATAGTTTTCATCGATGAGCTGGACTCGCTTATGGGTAAGCATTCAAACGAGGTTGGCGGAGAAATCCGTGTCCGAAACCAGTTCTTGAAAGAAATGGACGGCATAGTAGACAAGGGCAAAAAACTTCACGTATACGTTATCGGCGCGACAAACAAACCTTGGGACTTGGACTGGGCATTCATACGAAGATTCCAGAAGAGGATTCTCGTGCCTCTTCCTGATCACCACACAAGACTGATGATGTTCAAACTATACACGAGCACACTGCAACTCTCTACAGACGTTGACCTGCATGAACTAGCAAGGATCTCAGAAGGGTTCTCAGGAAGCGACATAAGAGACGTTTGCCAGTCAGCTCAGCTAAAGCTCATAGGAGAATTCTTCGAGTCTGGCCAAGCCAACAACAAACAAGCCAAGCCAAGATCTCTGACAATGGATGACTTCAAACAAACCCTCGAAGAGAGAAAGCCAAGCGTCTCGCTGGACATGCTATCACTATACAATAGATGGTTTGAGGCCTTCAAGGCATTGTAAAAGGGGGATGATGAAGCAAAGGCATTTGAAGTGTTGGGTGGAAAGGTTTGGAGAGGCAATTATATTTTTGAAGAAATCTCCTTTCTCCCCCTCAAAAATATCTCCAAGCCCCACTTGCCAACACTAAATATTCAGACAACTTAAGAACGGTTCTTCCTGACAATCTTCTCCACAATGTCTGCGATTTTCTGAGGATCCTTAAGCGTGTCTACATAAGGCTCATCCAAATTCAGATTTGCCGTTGAAAAAGGTCCTGTGAAGGCAAGTATGGGGTCGAAGTTCTGGATGGCTTCCAATGCTTCTTCAGCAGACTTTACGACCACAATTTTATGCACAACCTTGTTCTTGTTCACAAGTTTCCTAAACCCTTCCAGAAAAACCAAGTCACTGTCTTTACACTTCTGTAGAATTGACTTTAGCGAGACGTCTTTCGTATTCACTTTCTCTATGGTGGCTATTTCGTTGGAAGAAACCGCGATGATTGTTTTGGCTCCGAATTGGGCGAATCTCCAAGTGTCCTTTCCCGGGGTGTCAATCGTAAAGTCGGGCTCAGGAACATGCTTTACTGCTGCGATTCTGTAGCCTCTTTTCGTCAACTCTCTTGTTAGGATTTCTACGGTTGTCGTTTTCCCAGACTTCTTGCTTCCAACAACCGCTATAATCGGTATCTTCAATCTTTGCCCTCTGCTCCTTTCATTTCTTTTATGAAAATGTCTTCTAACGTTTTCTTGTTTATCTGCAGTTTTTCAGAGAGGCTTTTTACCCACCTTAAATATGCTCTGAAAAGGCTTTGCAATATTTCCCGTTTCTCCTTTTTAGAAAGCTCTCTTTCTTCAGCCAGCAACAACGCAAACCATTTACCCGCTTCAGAGAGTCGATAAGCCTTAACCCACACGATGCGTCTGTCTCTACGGTTTTTCTCCATGTCTTCTCTTAGAACTCCGAGCTTGGTTAGCGACTTTAGATTTTCGATGATTGTCTTGTTTGAGTAGGGAAGTTCGGCAACGAGGTCTTTTTGGTAAATCTTGTTTGAAATCCCTTGATTTAAAGAGAATCTTAGAATGTCAACCGCTGCCTTGGAACCGAAAATGGCTCCTAGGATTTTCGTCTTCTGTTCGGATGGAAGGAAGATTACATACGGATGTAAGCTCTCTTTCAAACTGTTCACTTCAATCTGCTCTATCCGAAACACAGCTTAAAGATTATGGTTTTCCATCCAGCTAACAATGTTCAGATTACTGGAAAAGGATATGTTGCCAAAACGACCAAGCTAATAGAAATCGTAGAAATCCCAAGCTTGAGTGCTCTTGGCTCAAACGGAACATCAGGGAAGATGAACAGTACCAAAAGAGATTCGGAAGAAAAAATAGCTTTTTAGCATCTCCCCACCCATTGTACTCAGGTGCCGCGAAACGACTCTTGACCACTGGATTCCCTCAGATGGCGATACCTTCGTAACAACGGAAGGCTTCATTTTCAATGTTTTCGGATACGAACACCCACCAAAGCGAGTTTTCGCCTTTCTGAAATACATTCCAGCCAAATTCAAGGAACTGTTCAGGATTGACTATTTGGAAAGAACGTGGAAATACCAGAATTTGAAGCTTTTTCGCGCTGAAAGACTCTACACTGCACAGAACTATCAAGCTTTTCTTGAAACTTTCCGACAGAGCTTTCCCGAGTATGCGTATTTCTGCCCTTTCAGACGAAAAGAAGTAATCAGTGCCCCTCTGAGCTCTGTCAAGAAGGTCTACGTTCCAAGGGAATGTCTGCGTTCTCTGGTCAAGCTCAAGGATAGGGACGGTCTGCAAAAGACGACTTTGGACTTCATTGGACTACTCTCGGGCGAATCAGGCACTAGCATTGACAGTTTTGGGGTTCACGGTTCCGTTGCCTTAAACATGCATTCGCCCAAATCTGACATCGACATCGTTGTTTACGGGGCAGAGAACTTTCGGAGATTGGAGAAGACAGTAGACAAGCTTGTCAGAGTTGGTACGTTACGATATCAGTCCAATAACCGCTTGGATGCTGCCAGACATTTCAAGGGACGCTATCGCAGCAAAATCTTCATGTACAACGCAATTCGCAAGCCCGAAGAAATCAACACAAAATATGGAATGTTCAAGTATTTCCCGATCACCACTGTAAGATTCCGTTGCACGGTGAAAGATGACGGCGAAGCCATGTTTCGTCCCGCGATCTATAAGGTTGAAGACTATAAGCCAGCGGATGCAGCATCAACACTTCCCAAGGATAGGATTCCACAACTTGTCATGTCTAATATTGGCTGTTATAGAAATGTAGCGAGGCAAGGCGATGAAATCAGGATTTCTGGAATGCTGGAACGAGTCGAAAGCCTAGGGACAGGCCAAGTTTTCCATCAAGTTGTTGTCGGAACAGGAACCAGAGAGGAAGAGCATATTTGCCCACCTTAAGGCTGAGAGACCGCGACGCAATAATAGCCCGAGAAGGCTTAATCTTCCGAGTCTTCGGATATTCGCATCCCCAAACGCTTACATTTGCGATGCAGAATACGCACCAGCAGAACTGTTCAAGTCGGACAATCCAAAGGCACCTAGAAACAAAGGCCAACAAGCCTTCTGCAAATTCTACGACGATGAAGGCTGGAGATTCATTCAAAACAATTTCCCCCAATGCCTCATCTTCCACGACATGCTCCGTCAGAAGACCATAGGCGTCAACAAAAAAGACCTTCTCGAAACACGAAAACCAGATGAAAAGCTCAAAGAGCTAGTGACCAAAAAACCAAAAGATGAACTCGTTAACGCATTGCGAAATGTTCTGGCATTCACTGTAAAGCGTTCAAGTCTGTCCATTAATGACTTTGGCATTTTTGGGTCCATGCTTCACGACTTTCATCATCCAAAATTCTCAGACATAGACCTCACAATTTATGGAAGAGACAAAGTTGCCCTCATGCGTGAAACCTTGCAGGAACTGTATAGGGACTATTCTTCATTGCTTTCGAACGAATTTGAAACAGACGAGTCCATCCAGGGAAAGCGTTGGCGTTTTCAAAACCTGAGTCCAAAGGAGTTCATCTGGCATCAGCGCAGAAAACTGATTTACGCTCTGTTTCACGACAAAAAGAGTAGGAGAATCATCAAGACAGAGTTTGAACCAGTGAGAGACTGGAAGGAAATCAGCAGCGACTACGACCCAGAAGTGACGATTGTGCGGAAAGGTTGGGTTAGAATGCTGGCTCGAGTCTCCGAGGACATTGATGCGCTCTTCATTCCTTCAGTCTACGGCATTGAGCCTTTGAAGGTTTTAGATGGAGCGAAAGGTTTTCTCGAGGTTGCGCGTGTCGTCTCTTACATAGAGGAGTTTCGAATGCAAGCATTTGCAGGCGAGACGGTTTATGTTGAGGGGAATCTGGAAGAGGTCAACGCTCGCAAGGGAAGTTTTCATCAGATCGCATTGACCTATTGCCCTAGATACTATGAACAGGTTTTGAGAGTTGCTCATCAAGCCTAGGCTTCTGCCAACATCATGAAGTCTGAAGGGTTGTTTCCGAGCAGGAGTCTGGAGTATTCACGTTCTTGCAGATTATCGATAACGTGTTCAACTTTTCCCTGCGCGATTATCTCTTCGCCTTCTCTTGCCTGTTCACAGAACCTACCTCGAAAAGATGCAATCTCTTCAATAAGCTCAGCTTTCGGTCCTTCAAGAATCTGCACATTGCTTAATTTGTAACTGCACGGCGTGAAGATTGATTTTGAATCATCCACAACCATTGCCTTAATTCTTGCATAGCCGATGTTCACATAGCGAACATCACCATACTTCTCCGAAACTTCATCCCAGTCTTTCACAAAACGAACAAAATAGTCTTTGTCTAAGAATTTTCCCTGCAGAGCCTTTCTGGACTCTGTTCGAACGAAATCTTCGAAACTCATCACGGTGTCTTTCGAACGAAAATCGAACAAGACTTCAAGCTCTTCTCGATCATAGGGCTTGAATTGACTGGGCTCGTCTTTCAGCAAGCTCTTCAATGCATCGTGCACTTTTCGGCAGTTTTCGCTACCGTAAATCACTGGGTCAATGTCAGAATCTGCCGTGTGAAGCCCAACAAGAATCGAACCGGAAACTCCAATGGCGTCCCACAGGATGTTGGCCTTTTCTCTCAGCGACTCTGTCAACTGCAAGACTACGGTTTCAAGTGCGTCCAAACGCCTTGAACTGCGAAGTTGTCGAAGCTTCTCTGCTGGTTTGTAGTGTTTCTTAACGTCGCAAACTGGAACTGAGCATAGCGTTTCATCAAAAACAGTGTCGTGAACCAAATAATGCGGAAATGTTTGTTCAAGAAATTTGAAGCGTTCAGAAAGTGAATATACCTTTCTATATGATGTGTCTTTACGCTTACGATTGCCTGAAGGACTTGGAATGAATCGGGGATAAGCGATAATCCTGTCTTCAGGGTGAATAAGACCTTTAACATCAAAAATCACCCGTTTGAAGTTCTCGATCAAGTCGCCCTCACGGGCACTAAACGCCATAAGTTCACCTGTAGAAGCTATCGAGAGTCTAGAGCTTTCGTGTTAATAGGTTTGCTCTGCGAAGGGCGAGGACTAAGCCGATGCCTATGATTGTCGCAACTATAGTGAGTAGTATCCTTTCAACGGCTGAAACTGGTATCATATACATGAACAATGCTGGAATACTCGGCAATCGAAGAGGCTTTAGAAAATAGTCTTCTATTATGTTGAGCGGAATGAAAATATCGACCGATTCTATGAAAACTAGATTGCCCAGCATGTGGTCTGCGATAATTCCACAGTAGCTTGCGACAGAAACCGCTGAGACAAAGGAGATTCTTCCGAGTCCAAATAAGCTGTAAACGATTACGATGCCGCCTAGCAAGAACAGTGGCAGAGACAGGTAAGGAAGAATCCACACGTCTTGCGCGTATGGTCTTGTAAGCATGTAAGCTATCACCACGGTGACTATTCCCACAAGAAAGTAGCTTGGTTTAACGTGCCAGGTCTCTTTCTGAACATTTCCTTCTTTGAACGTTTTTGCAGTCCATCCTCTCGTGACAAGGATTAAGACAAGACCCGCGAAGTGAAGCACAGGATAGAATGGCGCTTCTTGTCCAACCCAAGTTGCGTACCATCCTAAAATCAGCAAACTTGAAACCCCAGTAGCCACCATCCAACCCTTAACTCTACCTTCACCGTCTCCAACACTTCTCTGCGTTAGGAATCCCGCAACCAAAGCAGACACTGCTGGGCTAAATGAAGTAAGAATGTCAAATGGGCTTCCAGCTGTAATCAATCCTCCAAAGAGTGCAGCTGTGAAGCCAAGATATGGTCCAAGAATTAGTCCGTAGACTGGTGCCAGTACGGCGTCAAACTTAATATTTGCACTTGGCACTCCCACTATTGGGATTCCAGGCAAGACCTTTATGACAACAGCTGAGAAGGCAGCGAAGATTGCTGTGAAGGCAACGTCCCTTGACGAGAGTTTCAAACGTTTCCCCTTGTATTTTTGTTCAATGCTGTGTAGTTTCCTACACAATATATTAATAAAACTTGCCACTTCGATGAAGCATACAGGGTGTTCCCAATAATGAGTTTTGATGGCAAGGCCAAGTACGTTTCAAAATGCTTAGAGTTAGCCATCCTCTTGGAAGCTAGCGCAGATAAGCCTGGAAATGTGAACAGGACCAATGGCTTTGAACGCACGCGCTATGAGCATTTTCTTGCGTCTGCTGTTGCAATGGCGTCTTCCCTTGAGCTTGCAGCAGAACGCGGAATTGAAGTTTCCGAAGCAAAGCTTCGCGTTGATAACGTTAGAGTTGGTGAGATCATTAGAGATTGCGTTGTGAATGTTAATACTTGGCAACGCGGTGGTAACACTTTGCTAGGCACGTCAATTCTACTTTCACCCATTGCTGTGGCAGCTGGAATGACTGTAGTTAAGGAATCGGCTTTTGACGTCCATGGGTTGAGGGAAAACTTGAAGAATGTTGTCGAATCGACCACGCCGAAAGACGCTGTTGACGTTTATGAGGCCATAAAGACAGCCAAGCCAGGTGGACTTGGTTCCAGTTCTGAACTTGACGTTAACGATCCGAACTCCTCGGACAAGATTCTCAATGAGGAGATTTCGCTGTATGAAGTCTTCAAAATAGCCTCAGCCTACGATTCGATCTGTTCAGAATGGGTGAGTAGCTACTCAGTAACTTTCAATGTTGCCTATCCGTTGCTGATGGGTCAACTCAGAAGAAATGGCAACTTGAACTCCGCCGTGGTTCATACTTTCCTGAAGGTCTTGGCTGAGTATCCTGACACGTTAATAGCAAGAAAGACCAATGCCGAAAAGTCGCGTGACATCTCTTCTAGAGCTAAGGAGATCTTAAGTTTAGGAGGCTTGGAAACTGCTGAGGGCAAAAGGAGCCTCACAAAATTTGATTTAGGTCTTAGGGAAACAAGTAATCTTTTGAATCCTGGCACGACCGCGGACATTATTGCGGCTGCTTTGGCTTTATGTATTCTGAGTGGGTACAGACCTTAGTTGCTATTTTTCGATCCATCTTCTATAAAGAAGAACTCCTATGCCGTACAGGATAATTGCTGAGAAAGCGAGCGTTGCTATCGACATGAGCAAGTCATTCAGCGTAGCGTTTCTGACCATTATGTCTCTTATAGCTTGCGCTGCATAGGTCATTGGTATGACGCGGCCGATTTGCTGAAGATAGGATGGCAAGTATTCGATTGGGAAGTACATTCCTGTGAAGAACTGAAGCACTATGCCCATAGTCGTGGCTGCGTTTGACGCTTCTTGAGGAGCTCGGCCGATGCAGGATATTATTAGGCCTAAGGCGATTCCGTTCAATGAACCTAAGAACAATATTGGAACTAGCAATGGGATGTCCCAGTTTAATTTTGGACCGAGCAGAACCACTGCCAAGGCTGACATGATGAGGATGGATATGGCTGTCTGGAAGAGCGCCGCCAAGGTCTTGCCGAAGAGCATGTTTATAGGCCGAATAGGTGAAGCTCTGATCTTTTTGAGGGTTCCTTTCTCTCTTTCGAAGACGATTGCTCCAGTGGCTACAACCATGCTTGAGAACAGGAGTGGGTAGGTCAACATGCCTGGAACAATGTTCTCCTTGTAGCCTATCTTCTCATGCACTACTGAGGTTTCTTCGTTGACTACTATTGGTTCAGTGTATCCCGTGATGCTCTTAGAGAATTCTGTGAAGAAGGTTCTAATCGTGTCTTTGACAAGCCGTGCAACATCGGGCTGGTTTCATCTACAGCAAGCGAAATGTTCGTATGCCCACTGAAGAAGAGATCCTGAGTGAAATTCTCAGGTATCGTTATGAGAGCACGTACATTGGTTGCGTTCAACTCTCTTAGCGCTTCTGTCTTGTCAGTGAAGTTTTTAATCGTGAACACTCCAGTGGCGTTGAGCCCAGAAACTATGATTGAAGTCATTCCGCCTTGGTCATTGCTATAGTCCACTATTCCTATGTTTGCGTTGAATGGAATTTCTCTTCCAAAGATTGCGGAGAAAAGCAGTAGTATCAGCACTGGAAAGGCTATGGTCCAAAAGACGGTTCCTCTCTCTCTGAAAAATGTTTTAGTGTCCTTCAAGGCTATGCCGATTATCGAGTTCATTGTAAATCCTCCGTGAGTTTTCTTCCGCTAAGCTTGATGAACACGTTCTCTAAGGTTGGCTCAACGATTTCGATTTTTTCGGTGAAGATTCCTTGTGAAGTCAGCTTGTTCGTGACTTCAGTCATTGTTTTCCAAGGATTCTTCGCGGAGATTTGGATTTCATCGTCTCTCAACGTACCGTTAAATTCCTTCAGAACAGCCAAGGTTTTCTTTGTTCGTGGTTCCTTGACTCGCACATGGATTGCTGGTTCTCCCCCTATCGTCTCCTTCAAAGTGCGTGGCTTGTCTAGTGCAGCGATTTTTCCTTTCTCCATTATTGCCACTTTGTCGCAGATTTCGTCAGCTTCGTACATGTCATGCGTGGAGAGAAGGACAGTTTTGCCACCGGTTTTGAGGTTCTTTATCAGTTCCCAAAACTCTCTCTTGATTGTAGGATCAAAGCCAACAGTGGGTTCATCAAGAATCACTATAGGCGGATCGTGGATGATTGAGGCAGCTAGGTTTGCTCGTCTCTTCATCCCGCCTGAGAGCTTCTCAACCTTTCTGTCTAAGAATTCTCCGACGCCAAGAACTTTCGAAGAGAATTCCACTCGATCTTTGAACTTCCTACAACTAAGGGAATAGAGGGAAGCAGAGAAAGCAAAGTTTTCGCGCACACTCAGCAAGTCATAGAGCAACGTTTCTTGGGGCAAAATCCGATCAGGCCACGAACCTTGTAAGAATCCTTGACCAGATCAAACCCTTTGACAGTAGCTTTTCCTTCGTCGAATCTTCTCAAGCCACAGAGTATCTCCATCAACGTCGTTTTTCCAGCCCCATTAGGACCCAAAAGTCCGAAAATCTCTCCTTCCTCAACGCTGAAAGAAACACCGTCAACTGCCTTGACGTCACCATAATGCTTCACCAACCCCTCAACTTCAATGATCATCTTTTCACCATTCGAATGTTCAGCTGACTTGTCTGAAAACATCACAGCAATAGCTCCGCTCGATTTAAAAGCCTTCTTGTAGGCTTCAGAAAAAAACGAATCTGTTCATGACCATGCTTTTCGAAACACTGGATTGTACGTTAAGATTTAAGGGTGACATCTTGTTTTAGGATACCAAGCAGAGGCTGGCGAATGGAAGAGAAGCCTAGACTTCGGATAACACTAGTCACCGGTAGAACCATAGAGCAGGGTGTAGGAAAGGAGCAAGGGAAAGCGTCAAAAGAGTATTTGGACAGCGTTGCAGTTTGCTATGTTGACCTTGAAGACATGAAAAGGCTTGGGATAAAAGAGGAAACTAGCATTCTGATCTCAACCGAGTTCGGGTCGGTGGTCGTAAGGGCTTTGAAGTCAATGCGAGGTCCGCATGCTGGAATGGTTTTCATTCCGTATGGGCCATGGGCAAACGCTGTGGTTGACCCTGAAACCGACAGCATCGGAATGCCCTCCTTGAAGGGCATTTCTGCGGAGATCGAACCTGCTCCAGACAAACCGGTTCTGGACGTGACCGGGCTTCTTAAGCAGCAGTTTGGGAAGTAGGAGTATGCCCGTTGTCAAAGCTGTAACTTGCCCAGTCTGCGGTTGTCTATGTGATGATATTGAATTGACGATTCGAAGGGGGAGAATTGTCAAGGTTAAGAATGGTTGCGCTATGTGCGAGTCCAAGTTTCTAGGCTATGGCAACCACAGGATCTTGAAGCCTCTTGTCAGAAAGAACGGTGAACTCGTTGAAGCTTCATTCAAAGAAGCCATCGAAAAAGCTGCTGGAATCCTTGCGGGGGCAAACTATCCACTGTTGTACGGTTGGAGTTCTACGAGCTGTGAAGCCATTCGCGTTGGTCTTGAACTGGCTGAGGAAGTCGGTGGGGTTATTGACAACACGTCGACGGTTTGCCACGGACCTTCTGAGTTGAGTGTTCAGGAAGTGGGTCTTCCTACGTGTACGCTTGGACAAGTTAGGCACAGGGCAGATTTGGTGATCTATTGGGGGAGCAATCCGTGGAGTTCCCATCCAAGACACATCGAAAGATACACGAGCTTCTCAGAGGGGAGATTTGAGAAAAGTGAATGGAAAGGATACGTTAGCAAGGTTAAGGCTTCAACTGGTAGGAAGAAAGTTGAAAGCGTCTTGAGACGAGTACTGCCTGGAGAAGAGACCTCGATTCCGTCGCCTGTGAGAAAAGAACCCTTTCCTGCACTTTTGAAAGAAGGCAGAAAACTGGTAGTCGTGGACGTTAGAAGAACCAGGACTGCTGAAATAGCTGACTACTTCATTCAGGTTGAGCCTAACAAGGATTATGAGCTTTTCCAAGCTCTCAGGGCGCTGGTTCGCGATGAAGAGCTTGACGTTGACAAAGTTGCGGGCGTTCCAGTGGAGCATTTGGAGGAAATTGCTGATGTGATGGTCAACTGCAATTTCGGCGTCATATTCTTTGGGCTTGGGCTTACAATGAGCCGTGGTAAGATGAGGAACGTGGATGCCGCGCTTTCCTTGACGCGTGACCTGAACTTGCGAACGAAGTTCGTGATAATGCCTATGCGCGGGCACTTCAACGTTATAGGCGCGGACACCGTTTTCACGTGGCAAACAGGTTATCCTTATGCCGTTGACTTTTCGTTGGGTTATCCTCGGTACAATCCTGGTGAAACGACGGCTGTTGACGTTCTCATGCGGAGGGAATCGGATGCCGCGCTGGTTGTTGCTTCTGATCCTGCTGCAAACCTGCCGCGGAAAGCAGTCGAACACTTGGTCAAGAATCCCTTAATAGTCATAGATCCGCATTTGAATGCCACTAGTCGAATGGCAGATGTCGTTCTTCCGTCAGCTTTTGTTGGTATAGAAGCTGAAGGGGCGGCCTACCGCATGGACCATGTGCCTCTGCCGCTTAAGAGAATAGTAGCGCCTCCGAAAGGGATTTCGACGGATGCGGAGATCCTGGCGCGGATTCTTTCAGAAGTCAGAAGAATCAGAAAGAAACATCAAGTGGCGGCATCGTAGATGGAGCTTCTGGTAAGAAACGGTTTCGTCTACGACCCGCTCAACGGCATTGACGGCGAGCGAATGGACATTGCCGTCAGGGATGGCAAGATCGTTGAAAAGGTCGATGAGCGAAAAGCGAGGAAAGTCGATGCTTCTGGAATGATTGTCATGCCTGGCGGTGTGGACATTCACTGTCACATTGCTGGAGCTGAGGTGAATATTGGTAGGCTGCTGAGACCTGAAGATCACTTCAGGGATTATGAATGCAAGACATCCGTGACTAGGTCTGGTGTTGGGCATTCGATTCCATCAACCTTTACGACTGGCTACCGTTATGCTCGAATGGGTTACACTACGGTTATGAATCCTTCTATGCCTCCTTTGGAGGCTAAACATACTCATGAAGAGCTGAACGATACGCCGATGGTTGACAAAGCAACATATCCGCTGTTGGGGGACTGGTGGTTCGTACTCGAGTACTTGAAGCAGGGCTGCATAGATAGGCTTGCAAGACATGTTGCGTGGCTAATCTCTTCAACAAGGGGATATGCTATAAAAATCGTCAACCCGGGCGGACTTGAAGCTTGGGGTTTCGGGCAGAACATTCACAGCATGGATGAACAAGTCCCATATTTCTGCGTGACCCCACGCGAAATAATCCGCGGACTAGCTAAAGTGAATAAGCTTCTGAATCTGCCGCATACTATTCACGTTCACACTAATAATCTTGGACAGCCTGGGAATTATGCGACAACTCTGGAAACTATGGAATGCGTTAAGGATTTATCAGTTGAGGATAAGCCAGCAATTCATATAACGCACTGTCAGTTCAGCGCTTTCAAAGGCGAAGACTGGAAAACGCTTGAGTCCGGGGCTGAAGAGATCGCGAACTACGTTAACTGTAATTCTCATGTGACTTTGGACATGGGGCAAGTTGTATTCGCAGACACAACGACGATGACGGCTGACGGTCCGTTCCAGTTTGAGCTTTCCGAACTGACTGGCAACAAGTGGGTGAATCATGATGTTGAAACCGAAACAAGTTCAGGCATTGTGCCGTTCCACTATCGCCGCAAAAGCTACGTTCACGCAACCCAGTGGTCAATAGGTTTGGAACTGGCATTACTCATCAGAGACCCTTGGAAAATCTTCTTGACCACGGATCATCCCAACGCTGGTCCATTCACCTATTATCCGAGGATTATTGCTTGGCTCATGAGCAGAAAAGCCAGAGAAGCCACTTTGAGGAGAGTCAATGCCAGAGCAAGAGGCCGAAGTCTTCTTCCCTCGATAGATCGTGAGCTAGGATTCCATGAGATTGCAGTTGTGACAAGGGCTGGACAGGCTAGGGCTCTTGGGCTGGAAAACAAGGGACATCTAGGTGTTGGAGCGGATTCGGACATAGCCATATACGATGTGAATCCGGAGAAAACTGATCCTTCCGGACAATACAAGACGGTTCGAAGAGCATTAAAACATGCTGCTTATACGATTAAAGATGGCGAAATTGTGGTTAAGAACGATGAGGTCGTGAAGCACGTGAAAGGCGCTACGATGTGGCTTGACGTGAAAACTTCTGAAATGGCCGAAATCACAGATGACATGAAAAGAAGATTCAGAGATTATTGGACGGTCGAATTCGAAAACTATCCAGTGACAGATCATTACGTTGAGGTTCCACATCCGATAGCGATAAAGGCTGATGTCTGATGACAGAACTTTACCCGTTGAAAGAGTTCCGATTTCCAATAATAGCTGAATGCATCAGCCCCGATGTTTTCGAGAGCAAAAACCGCGAGCAAATCGCGAGTTTGAAAGTCTGGGAAGGCAACAAACAGAAAGCGCTTGGAGAGCTTTTCAAAGTTGAAGAAGTCGGCACTAATGGGCAGTTCATAGCAATTAACGGTGATGCGGGCAAGGTTAGAAGAATAGGATCTGGCATGACAAATGGCGAAATAGTCATCAAGGGAAATGGTGGCATGCACTTAGGCGAAGAAATGAAAGGCGGCAAAATAACCGTCCATGGAGATGTGGCTGGATGGGCTGGCTCGATGATGAAAGACGGCATAATCGAGATTCATGGCAACGTGAGCGACTATCTTGGTGCTCCATACCGCGGTAGCAGAATGGGCATGAGTGGAGGAAGAATAATTGTTCACGGAAACGTGCGAAACGAGGCTGGAGCCTACATGAAGAAAGGTTTAATCAAAATCTACGGAAACGCAGGCCAGTTTGCCGGCTTCCGCATGCACGACGGAACAATCTACGTCAGTGGCAACTGTGAGGGGAGGGCTGGAGCTTGCATGGCTAACGGCAAGATCATAATCAGCGGAGCGTTAGAGTCTGTCCTGCCCACTTTCACGGTAGACAGCATCAAAACAAAGGTCAAGATTGAAGAAGGCGAGACAGTTGAAGAACCGCTATACGTTTTTCTCGGAGACCTTGCAGAAGGCGGCAACGGCAAGCTTTATGTCTCAAAAGCGAAAAATCCACATCTCAGCCATTATGAAAAGCTCCTTTGAGGAGAAAAATGATCATGAAAGAGAGGTTAAGCGTAAACCGTCTAGCTTGGAAACTTCTGCAAAAATTGGTTGAAAACCCTGCTTCTTACGGAGTTAAAGTCGAGAAAACAGGATCGGGAACAACCATAATAGATGCTGGCATAGACGCCAAGGGCGGTTTTGGAGCCGGGAAACTCGTAACCGAAATCTGCATGGGAGGATGCGGAAAAGCAAAGATAACCTGCAAGAAATATGGAGACTTGGAGCTTCCATCCATATTCGTCTACACCGACCATCCAATCATTGCAACCTTGGGTTCACAGTATGCAGGTTGGCAGATAAGCGAAGGCGGCTATTTTGCAATAGGCTCAGGGCCCGCAAGAGCTTTAGCCTTGAAACCAAAGGAAATCTATGATGAGATCGGATACAAAGATGATTTTAACAAGGCGGTCGTAATCTTGGAAACAGATAAACATCCACCAGCAAGACTGATCGACAGAATTGCGAAAGACTGCGGGGTTTCCCTCGAAAACGTAGCATTCATTCTTACACCAACTGCCAGCGTGACTGGAGCAACACAAGTTGCAGGCAGAATAGTTGAAACTGGAATCCACAAGCTTAGAAAGATTGGGCTGGATCCTAACGTGATTTTGTATGCTTGGGGAATCGCTCCAATTCCGCCGATTCACCCGAAGTTTGCGAACGCAATGGCAAGAACGAACGATGCAATCCTCTATGGCGGAACCGCCTACTACGCTGTTGAATATGAGGATGAAGAAAAACTCGAGAAAATCGTGGAAAAATCTTCCTCGAAAGCTTCAAAGGACTACGGAAAACCATTCAGCCAAATCTTCAAAGAAGCAAAATACGACTTCTACAAGATCGATCCAAACCTCTTCGCACCAGCAGTTTTGATTGTCAATAACGTAAAGACTGGTAGTGTCTTTAAAAATGGTGAGATTAACCTAGGAGTATTGCTGAAATCTTTTGCTTCCTAGTCGGACCTTGCTGTTTTGAGTCTTGGTATTATGTTTGATCTGGTGAAAAATCTGCCTACAAACTCATTGAAACCATGGTTTCCTATGAGCGCGGCCATCATGAAGCTCATCAGGGCTACTTCGCCGAGAGCTTTTGGCAGTATGAAGTAGATGAAAACGAACGCCCCTCCGCTTTCTAGGAAGAATGGCATCAGATACGCAAAGTAGGCATATGTGAAAAGACATTCGGGAACATAGGACAAAAGGGTTGCTGGAACTGTCGCAAGGGACGAATATGATCTGCGTCCTAAGCGTAGGCTTTTTGGAACGATCCCCGCCGTTAATCCTGTCAGTCCTTTTCCAAGGGGTAAACCGATCAGTCCCAACCATGAACTCATGCCCATTGGCCCGAACATTATGCCTGGAAGAATTCCCACGAAAAGTCCAGAAATGAAGCCTATGAATGGGCCTCCGTAAAAACCGGCGATGAAGACGGCTATCAGCGAGAAATCAAGGGCGATTCCTGGGGCAAGATTTCCTCCATAGAAAGATATCGAAAACAAAACGTTTCCAAGTACGCCCATCATCAATGCGAACGAAATGCTCTTCGCGTCCATATTTTCCATCCCTCACCGATTGGTATGAAATCGCACGTCCTTGTTATTTAAGAGTAGCTACTCAAAAAAGAGTAGTCCCAACTTGAAAGATAAATATTGCCTGTGCATATTTCCTATTGTGAAAGCTGTTGTCTGACGTTGCCAGATTCTCTTCCAAAGACATCAAAGGCTGGCTCGAACGGGAAACTAGCTCACTTTTCGTGCCTGTCCATTCAAAAGCACAAAAGCTTTCGGATGAGATGCGCAAGACGCTTGAGAACTTGTCAGAATCTTCAAAGATGCTTTTGGAGAACAGTCAGAAAGAGATTGAGAAGAGAAACGCTAAGACTTATGGACGAGCCAGAGCCTTGAATAAGCTTGCACGTTTGTTCGTTGATAGAATGCGGCAGATAAGGGTTCCAGACAAGGTTACGTATGACAGTTTTCGAGGGTTCATCCAAGAAACTCAAAAAGCTTTCACGGTTACCGAAGTTGACGTTAGAAACTTTTTCCCCCGGGTTTCTCCATTCTTCATTCTTGACCGAAGAAAATTCCAAATAGTCTTCGAGAAAGCAAAAGACCTGCTGAAAGAGCTAGACAACTTTCTAGCAAAGGAATACGTAAAAGCCAAAACATTGGAAGAAACCTTCCAGCTCATAGACAAGCTTCACGCTCTTGAACAACAGCTCGCAAGCCAGAAGGAGCAGAAAGCAAAAGCTGACAACGAGAAGGCTCACGTTGAAGCTGAGATAGCTGAAATGCAACGAAAAGCAACTGATCTGAAAAACAAAGGAAGTCTAAGCCTTCTAGTCCAAACAGCTGCGGAAATAGAAGCCCTGAGCACTGAGGTAAAGCAAAGCCTACAGCATCTTCAAAAACCCTTCATAAAGCTTCAGTCGTTGGCAACTCATGGTGAAGGAAGCGGTTTAACGCCTGAAGAGGCTCGAAAACTCAATCAATATGTGGAGAATCCTTTTGAAGCCCTAGCAAGTGAGGAGACTGGCTATCGCTTGCTAAAGCAGATTCTTCAAAAGCTAAGCCGCGCAATGTCTGAGGGAAAGCTCAAGCTGAAGCCTGAAAAAACAAGGAAGGCAGAACAGGTCGTTAAGAACATTCTAACCAAAGACTCATTGGCAGGTCTCCATCAGAGAAGCATAGAAGTCATGATGCGGAAGAACCAGCTTTCCAGTTCTCCTGAAGTCACGGAGACAGAAAGAGAGTTGTCGAAGCTTAGGGAGCAGCTAGAAGGACTGGAAAGGAAAAAGAGAGTTGTCGAAGGGGAACAGGTCACGCTGGATCGGGCTTGTCACGACACGGTTGAGAAGATGCGCAGTCACAAGGCTCAGATTGAAAAGAACGTTTTTGACTTCATGAGCAGGAAGATTCAGATAGAATAGCTGGGACGGCAATCTTGCGAATAAGTGTTTCGGAAATTGTCAAAGAGGCTCTAGAGATTCAGTGTGATGTTTTCTGCGAGCTTGTTGACGACACAACGCAATTGCTTTCGGAAGAGACTGGAAGAATCGGAAACCTCGACATACTGGGAAGACTTGTGAAAATCAGCCCGTCAGGCGAGGCTTTGGTAATAGGCGATTTGCACGGTGACCTCGAAAGTCTGATTGACATTTTGAGAGCAAGCGATTTCCTCCAAAAGATGCCTCGAAATGATGACGCTGTTATGGTTTTCCTTGGAGACTATGGCGACCGAGGTCCATACTCGGCTGAAGTCTACTATACTGTTCTGAACTTGAAACTTCTCTTTCCGAAGCAGGTTGTTCTGATGCGCGGAAATCATGAGGGCCCAGATGACCTTATGGCCGATCCGCATGACTTGCCAGTGCAGTTTCAGACGCGGTTTGGCGAAGGCTGGGCTGGAGCATATGAGAGAATCAGAAGACTGTTTGCAGGCATGTACAATGCGGTTCTGGTGGAAGAAAGGTATTTGCTTATTCATGGAGGCTTACCCCAACAGGTTAGCAAGATTGAGGAATTGGCACATGCCCACAACATGCATCCCAAGCGAAGGCTCTTGGAAGACATGTTGTGGAGTGATCCAGACCAGACGGTTGAAGAAGCTTGCGCGTCACCAAGAGGCGCAGGAAGACTCTTCGGCGAAAAAATAACAAACAGAGTACTGGATAGGTTTGGAGTCAACGTATTGATAAGAGGTCATGAACCCTGCCGAGATGGCTTCAAAATCGATCACAATGGCAGAGTCCTAACTCTGTTTTCCCGAAAAGGACCGCCATACTTTAACGCTTATGGTGCTTTCTTGGATGTAGATCTTTCTAAGAAACCGTTGAATGCAGAGCAGCTGATTCCGTTTATTCACAAATTCTGAGTTTGGCTTGCCACGGAAACTTTAAGAATACAGTTCTTTTAGCATCTTTCACAAGTCGAAACGCGCAAAGGAGGTTTGTTTTTGAAGATAGGAATCGTAACACGCAACAGTAGCTCTTGGAGCTCGATCCAACTCCAAGAAGCACTTAAAGAGCGCAATGTTCCAAACGTTTGCTTCACTTTTCCCAGACTAGTTGCAAAAGTCGGCGACAAACCCAGCCTGAGGGTCGGCGACATCAACGTATTGGAGGATTTGAATGCTTTGATAATTCGTCCGGTCGGGCGAGGCTCAATAGAAGAGCTTGTGTTTAGAATGGACGTTCTTTACCGTCTCCAACGTTCTGGCTTGTACGTAGTAAACCCGCCCGAAGCAATTGAGCATTGCGTTGACAAGTATGACGTTCTGGCACTTTTAGAAGAAAACGGTATGCCAGTGCCCCGAACTGCGATTACAGAAAATGTGGACGAAGCTTTGTCCGCTTTCAAGGATCTTGGCGGGGATGTTGTCGTTAAACCTCTTTTTGGCAGCCGCGGAAAGGGCGCGACAAGGGTCACCGATGCCGAAGTCGCTTCAACAGTCTTCAAGGCTATAACGTTTTATCACGGCGTGATCTATCTGCAAGAGTTTGTGCCACATGGCTTTTCTGACATTCGAGCCCTTGTGATAGGTGATCGTGTTGTCGCGGCTATGAGACGTGTTGCCCGCGGTTGGAAGACCAATTACAGTCAGGGAGCTCAGCCAGAGCGCATAGAGCTAGACAAGGCTATTGGCGATATGGCGATCAAGTCCGCAAAGCTTGTCGGGTGCAAAGTTGCCGGCGTGGACATCCTTGAAAGTCCAGGGAAGCTTGTAGTCGTTGAAGTAAACAGCCAACCAGGATGGAAGGGCTTGCAGTCGGTGACCGAGACTAACATTGCTGATGAAATCGTTGACTTCGTTCTTTCAGAAGTGAGGAAATGAGCATGATGTCAAAGGTTCAAATAGTGAGAGTTGACGTTTCTTCGCGAAAAGTCAGCAGAATAAGCGATTACGTAGCTGAAGAAAAGTCGCTACACGTTTTCCTCAACAAAACTCACTATGCAACCATCTTTTGTTCTCCATCAAACCTTAAGGAACTGGCAATCGGTCATCTGCTTTCTCAGGGGATCATCAAAAAGTTTGCGGAAATCGAAAAGGTGGACTTGAAGGAAGAACAAACCGCATGTATGGTAAAGCTCAAACGAGACGTCGATGTTGAGAGAATGCTGAGGCTTTCAAGGAATCTTTCCCGAGTAATTCTCTCAGCATGCGGTAGCCAGTCGCCATACCAGTTCACCGGAAGACTGCCCAAGATTAGGTCGCATTTGAGTCTTGAGGCTGAGATTGTTCTGAGTTGTGTTGACCGCCTGAATTCCATTGCCGAAACTTTCAGGAAGACTGGGGGAGTTCATGCTGCAGCGATTTATAACAAAGATGGGAACGTTATGGCTTTTGCAGAAGATGCTGGCCGTCACAATGCGGTTGACAAAGTGATTGGAATAGCCGTTTTGAATGAAACTGATTTTGGGATGTGTTTTCTGGCCTTGAGTGGGCGGTTGTCTGGTGATATTGTTTTGAAGGTGGCAAGAGTCGGTTTGCCAATTGTAGCATCTTTGGCAGCGCCACTAACCTCAGGCATCACAATGGCGAAGAATGCGAACGTGACGCTAATTGGGTTTGTGCGAGGAAAACGCATGAACATATACACTTTTCCGAAGAGAATCTGTGTTTGATTGTTCCTCTGATTTTGCAATGCTGGTTTTCAAAGAAAAAAAGAGAAGATTGGCGAAGAACCTATTTGTAAATGTCTAACAAGCTTCCTTTAAGCAAAATGAAGAGTATGATTGCGCTGACTATGAATTCTGGGACAAGGTATGTTGCGTTGTAGGCTGCTGAGTAAGCATATACATTCCAGCCTTCCCAAGCATATTGTCCAAAGAAAGCGACCCCTGAAATGAAGTGGCAAATGAACCTGCCAAGCATCCCAACTCCTACGCCTATGACGGGACGTTTCCTAAACGCCCCTGCGAGCCCTAAAGCGCCGAAAGCCAAGGGATAGTCCAATATAATCTGCGTAGGATAGTAAATATCCCCCGAGATAACCATGTGAACCAATCCGTACACTATTCCAGCTTCAACTCCCCACCGAAGACCTCTTCTTAATGCGAACCAAAATAGGGGAACCATGCTTGCCAAAGTCACACTGCCGCCTTGTGGCAAATGCAGGAAAGGAAAGTAGAATTTGCTTATTATATAGAGCACGTTTGCGAGAGCAATGAAGACGATCATTTCAGCCAGTATTTTGGTTTCTTCTGCCTTCGAAACTGTAGTTTGTTTCAATTCATTTTCCCTCCGCCAGTATTATCTGGTTCAGGTTCTGCGGGTCGACAGTATTCAACTGTCCTCTCAGCCGGGTCACGTTCCCAGCTCCCCCTAGAACTTGAGAGGATAACTGTTATCTATCCGTATATTTACTTTTCCTAGGAATAGTTCAAGAATCACATTGGGACGTGGTTGATGAAGCATGAATCGGCTTCCAAAGGAATTTGACATTTTGGCTATTGAGAGGAAGTGGCAGGCTAAGTGGGAGGAGACGGGTGCTTACCGTTTTGATTGGGCTGATTCGAAACGCCCTGTTTTCAGTGTGGATACGCCCCCTCCTTATCCCTCTGGCGATTTTCACATGGGCAACGTGCTTAACTGGTCATATTTTGATTTTCTTGCTCGCTACAAGAGGATGAGAGGGTTCAATGTCTATTTTCCTCAGGGCTGGGATTGTCACGGCTTGGGCATTGAAGTGCAGGTTGAAAAGGAAAACAATATTAAGAAGAGGGAGATGCCTCCTGACAAGTTCAGAAAGCTCTGTGAGCAGCTTGTTGAAAAGTACATTGCAGTCATGAAAGAGGGCGTTGTGCATCTTGGATGCAGTGTCGACTGGTCAACTGAGTATCGGACTATGAACCCTGATTATTGGAGAAGAACTCAACTCAGCTTCATATTGTTGTACAAGAAGGGTTTCATGTATCAGGGCACGCATCCAGTGAATTGGTGTCCTCGTTGCGAAACGGCGATTGCCGATGCTGAGGTCAACTATGAAGAGCAGGAAGGCACGCTGCACTACGTAAGATTCCCATTGGAAAACAGCGAAGAACATCTTATGATTGCAACAACGAGGCCTGAGCTTATTCCCGCCTGTGTGGCTGTTGGCATCAACCCTTCTGACAGCCGATTTGCCGAATACATAGGCAGAAAAATCACCGTGCCCACGACAGGTCAAAGCGTTTCCATAATTCCGGATGAAACCGTTGAGCCTGAATTCGGAACGGGCGTCGTGATGATATGCAGCTATGGCGACAAGGCAGACGTCAAAACCATCCTCTCGCACAAGCTTCCCGTAAGGATAATACTGACCGAGAATGGTCGGATAAACGAGAACGGCGGAAAGTATACAGGGCTCACGATAGCTGAAGCCAAGAAGGCAATAGTTGAGGACTTGGAGAAGGAGGGCCTGCTGGAGAAGACTGAGAAGCTGAAGCAGGAAATTGGTTTGTGCGATAGATGTGACTCACGGGTGGAGATTCTTGAGCTTAAGCAGTGGTTCATGAAAACCCGCATTCTGACTGATAAGGTTGAGGAGACTGCAAATAGGGTTGTTTGGTTTCCTGACTATATGAAGATTCGTTTGATTGATTGGGCGCGTTCGCTTGATTGGGACTGGGTGATAAGTCGTCAGCGTGTTTTTGCTACTCCTATTCCGATATGGTACTGCAAGAATTGTGGCGAAGTGATTCTGGCTGAGGAAAGCTGGGTTCCGATAGACCCGAAGATTGAGAAACCCAGAACTGATAAGTGTCCCAAATGTGGTGGAACTGATTTTACTCCTGAAATTGATGTTTTTGACACTTGGATGGATTCGTCGATTTCGTGTGCAGTGCATGCAGGTTGGCCAGATCGTGAGGATTGGCGTAGACTGTTTCCTGCTGATGTTCATCCTTCAGGCATAGACATCATACGGACATGGGCCTACTATCTCATGGTTAGGCATTTGGCTTTGTTTGATGAGACGCCTTACAAGAGTTGCTTGATTAATGGCATGGTTTTGGGTGCTGATGGGAGGAAGATGAGTAAGTCGTTGAAGAATTATGTTGCTGCTCCTGAGGTTTTGAACAAGGTTGGGTCTGATGCTGCGAGACAGTGGGCGGCGGCAGGCGGCGCTACGGGATCTGATATTCCTTTCCGTTGGCCTGATGTTGAGTATGGCTGGCGTTTTCTCATTAAGTTGTGGAATGCTTCACGCTTTGTTAGTGAACTGCTGAAAGACTTCAAACCTAGTAAAGAGAAGGAATACGTTCTTCAGCCCTTGGATAGGTGGATTTTGAGTAAGGCTGAGAAACTGACAAAAAGGGTTACTGAGGCTTTTGACTCGTGTCAGTTTAACATTGCAGTTGAGGAGACTCGCAACTTTGCGTGGCATGTCTTCTGCGATTACTACATTGAAGCCGTGAAGGACAGGTTGTATAAGCCTGAACATTACGGTGAAGAAAAGAGGAAAGCTGCGCAATACACTCTTTACGCTGTGTTGTGCAGGATTTTGCAGTTGTTGGCTCCGATTATGCCGCATGTGACTGAAGAGATTTATCAGACAATGTATGCTGAAGAGCAAGGCTGGAAGAGCATAAATCTGTCTCCGTGGCCGACTTCTGATGAGAAGCGCATTGATGAGGAAGCAGAGAAGTGCGGCGACCTCATTGCGGCTGTGATTAACGAGATTAGGCGAGAGAAGTCTGAGAGGCATCTGCCGCTGAACACGCAGATTAAGAAGCTGACGGTCTATGCTGGCGAAAAGGATTTGGCGAAGATGGTGCTGGAGGGGAAGGAGGACATTGCGGGCACGTGCAAAGTTGCCTATTTCGAAATCATTCTCAGGAAGGGCGAGGGCAGAGAAGTAAAGCCGTACGACAAGGTCCGATTTGTTGCCGAGTATTAGCTTGCGTTTTTGGAAGCGATAAACAGTGAGAAGAGTTGGCATAATCGGTTGCGGAGCGATAGGCACTCTCATCGCGAAAGCCGTAGAAGAGAATATTGTGAAATGTGATGGGCTGATTCTGTACGACTCCGACGCTGAGAGAGCGGCCAAGCTGAAGAAGTCCATGCACATTCCCGTTGTCATCGTTGAAAGCGTTGACGAAATGATCAGGCTTAGACCCCTCGTAATCGTGGAGGCAGCGTCACAGCAAGCCGCCAAAGAGTACATGCCAAAGGTTTTGCGAGCCGATATTGATTTGATAGTGATGAGTGTTGGAGCCCTTCTGGACTTGAAGGTGAAAAGTAATAGGCTTCATTCCCCTTCGGGAGCGGTCGGCGGTTTGGACGCTATCTCCAGCGCGGCATTGGCAGGAATTGGTGAAGTGCTTTTGACAACGAGAAAGAATCCCGCTGTCTTGGATATGGACAATCGGGAAGAGAAGGTGGCGTATGAGGGGTCTGTGGAAGAGGCTGTTAAGCGTTTTCCAAGGGAGATGAATGTTGCTGCTACTTTGGCTTTGGCAGTTGGGTCAGAAAAGGTGAAGGTAAGGGTGATTTCTGATCCAAACGTGAATAAGAATGTGCATGAGGTTAAAGTGAAATGGAAACATGGCAACATGTTTATGCGGTTCGAGAATGATCCGCATCCAGACAATCCTAAGACGAGTGCGCTTGCGGCTTGGTCGGCAATAAGATTGCTGAAGGATATTCTGGAAGGGCATTCCTAACCCTAAGGTTTGAGTCCCGTTCCTACGTCGACCCAGAGTTTTTCGCCTATTTTACTGTAGCCGATTTTTTCGTACGCTTTGATTGCTGGGTGGTTGTCTGATCTGACGAATAGGGCGGCTGTGTCGGCATTCTTTAATGCTTCTTTGGTTATGGCTGATGTGGCTAGCGTTGCGTACCCTTTGTTTCTGTGTTTTGGGTTAGTGTAGACTCCTCCGATCATCCAGATTTGCGGTAGCTGAACGAGAGAACCTGCGTAAGAGACAAGTTCGCTGTTTATGAAAACGCCGTAGAGCGGCATTTTGCTTATCCAATCAAAATATCTCTTTATTGATTCTGCATTGTGATCTTTGCGGCTTTCTATAAGCATAGCTAGACTCGAAGCATCCTCTTCCGTGTGCAGCTTCCGCACGTTTTCAGAGTGGAAGTAACTTGCTTCGCCTTTTCTGACAAGCATCCAATCTTCAACGTAATGCTTGGCACTTGGAAATCCTATTTTCACAGTCGGCAGTAGGTTGGGATGTGCGTGCATTATGAACTTGCTTTTGGGCGCATACTCAATTAGCTTCTTGGCTATGTTGGTTTCGCCTTCCAGGATGACGCTTGGATATTCCATGGCGGTGTAGATGAGTATGTATCCTTTGGGGGTTCCTTTTTCGAAAGCTGCGTATGCGGTTGTGTGTTCTGGCGCGTATTGAATGTCGTAAAGAGCAAACACGTGTCTAATCACGTCTGACCTGAGGTAGTCCAGTATTCGCTGAATATTGTTTTCGTCAACCTTCTCGACTGTGAGCGTCAGATTCACCCTTTTTTCGGTCATTTTTCCAATATTGGCTTGCACAATCGTTGGAATCTCACTTAGAGAATGAACGAAATAGTCTGCGTGAAAATCCGATTTCTTTTCAGTGTTTCGTTTGATGATGATGGATACTCCGTTGGCGTTCTCGGCGGCTACTGCGTCATGAACTAGGTCGCCGACCATAAGGAAACTCTTTGTTCTCAGCTTCGCGATCGCGAGCAGTACGCCTTCAGGGTCAGGTTTCAGTTTCTTCACGTTCTCTCTTGTCACTACAGCGTCAAAATATCTTTCCAAGCCATGTAGCTGAAAGACTGTGTCCGCGGCTTCTCTTGAAGTGTTGGTGACCAGTCCCATTTTTAGGCCGAGTTTTCGTATTTTTTCCAGTGTCGGGATTGTGTCTGAGAAGAGCTTCGAGTTCTTCGCCGCGTCTAGTTCGTAGAATCTGAGGAATGCGTTCATTTCCTGTTGAAATTTCTTTGTTTCTGCTTCGCTGAAGCTTTCTGCCACGTATTCTGTGGATTTGTTGCGCATTATGGTTGCGCGTTCTATTCCTTCCAGAATGTTGGGCGGAATTCCAAGCTCCAATAGTTTTCTTCGAGTGTGACGTCTGAATTCTAAGACGCGCCGTCTGTCTTCCCATGGAGTCTGAACAAGCGTGTCTTCTAAGTCGAATAGTACTGCTATTAGGCGTTCGTTTCTAGCCATTCTTGATTTCTTCTGTTAGCTTGTCGATTTCTTCTTCTGTGTTATAGAAATGTGGTGAGACTCTTATGCCGTGGTTTCTTGCGGAAACGATTATTCCTTTCTTGCTCAATTTCTCAGCGACTTTTTGTGGTTTGTCTATCTTGAAGTTGACTATTCCTGAGCGGCATTGTTCTTCTAGGGGTGTCTGAAGCTCAAGTCCCAAGTCCTTAACTGAATCTATTAAGTGATCGGTGAGTTTGAAGATTCGTTTCTTGACGTTTTCGATACCGAAGTCCAGTAGGATTCTCATGGCTTCTCTGGCACCTACAATGCTGAGGATGCTTGGTGATCCTGTTTCGAAGCGGCTTGCGGTCTTGGCCAGTTTCAAGTTCCAAATGTCCCAAAAGTCTATGGTTTCGAAGACTTTTTGGTCCACGCTTGCCCATCCGACAAGTGGGGGTTCAAGCTTTTCGATTAGTTCTTCTTTGACGTAAAGGTAGCCTACTCCATGTGGGCTTAGGAGCCATTTGTAGCACGCGGCAGTCAGGAAATCAACATCATCTCGTTTAGCGTCAACAGGCATGGCGCCTACGGATTGGATTGCGTCTACTATTAGGTAGGCTCCGTGCTCATGGACTATTTCGCTCAGCACTCGCAGGTTGTGGCGAAAACCGTTCATGTATTCGACGTGGCTTATGGCAACCGCTACTGTTTTGTCGTCAACCGCCTTTTCCATGTCATCTAGCGAGATCTTTCCTTTAACGTTGTTCACGTAATGGACTTTCACGCCGAGGCTTTTGCGTAGCCAAGGATAGGTCACTGATGGATATTCTAGGTCTGTGGTGACGATTTTTGAGCCTGACGGATAGTGGAGCGCATTTGCTGCGATGTTTAGGCCTGTGGACGTGTTTTGGACGAGGGCTATCTCTTCGGGTCTTGCTCCAATCAGTTTTGAGAAGAGGGGTTTGCCGTTGTCCTCCCATTCGGATGAAGCGGTTCCATTGCTTGAGAAGTCTTTGATGAATTTGCAGACGGCGTCTACGGCTGGTCTTGGTGATGGAGAAGATGCAGCATGATTCAAAAACACCCTGCTCTTAGTTATCGGAAACTGCTCACGAACCTTCTCAATGTCTTCCATGCGATTTCATCTACTGCTCGGTTTTGATGTGCGTAAATTAACACAGTTCAAGTATTAAAATCTCAAGACTTGTGCCGAGCGTGCTCTGTCAGATAAGGATTTGGCATTCCGCAGACATCGAACTGCGAGTTTTGCCATCAGATGAGTCTTTTGGTCGATTTCTACGAGAAGTCGTAATCGAAGTGAATAACGGTTGAAAACAGAGCACTTTAAATTCCGTATTGTTAGGCGAGTTTTATCTGATGAGTTATGTTGGTTTAATCTCTTGTATCAGATCATTGAGACTAAGATAGTTCATCAGGTTGACATTTCCGTACTTGTCACTTAATTCATCGATTGTTGCTGAATAGCCTTCAAGATCATGGTTATAGAGCACGTATCCCCGTGTTAGATTCGGGTTTTTCTTTTTGAGGGTCGTGAAATGATCAGTCGCTTGCTCGAGATCCTTTTCAAGCGTTCCA
>Ga0315279_10000593_pt1 | contig 70371 bp, 64 predicted proteins | sample YL17G06_20_MG_FD_203694 | JGI IMG/M metagenome (GOLD analysis project Ga0315279, IMG submission 203694) | Sediment microbial communities from Yellowstone Lake, YNP, Wyoming, USA - YL17G06_20 | ecosystem: Environmental > Aquatic > Freshwater > Lake > Sediment | place: USA: Wyoming | collected...
TGAAGTGGAACCCGAAAGTTCATGACGATAACCCAAGCAGATTCTATGAGCCATTGCCTTCGGGCCCGTATAAGGGGAAAGCTGCTGACAGAACCAGCGTGAGGGAAAGTGTGCAGAAGTATTACGAAGAGATTGGCTGGGACGAGAACGGAGTGCCGAAGCACGATATTCTCAAGAAACTAGGATTGGAAGATGTTGATAAGACTTTGAGGAAGCTGCGTAAATAGCTGCGCCACGAGAAAGCAGGACAAAACAACTTACTCCGGACCCATTTCTTCAAATGCTCAAAAGAGGTTTTTTTTGTCAAGAAGAGTTTTGGTGGGGCTGTATAGGTTTAGACTTACGTTTAAATCTTACAGCAGCAACGAGGGCAATGCTTAAGATCCCTATAATTATCTTGGCATAAGCAAGCTCTTTGTTATGGAATGCGGTTCATATTTCTATTGAAGGTAGATGATTATCTACGGATTTATTGTGATTTCAGTTCCAATTTATAGACCAATGCATAAACAAGTTGTGCTAATCTGCCCTGAATGTCAGGCTCGCATTGCTGTGAGTTCAAAGTTCTGTCCAGAGTGTGGAGGCGATTTGAGGCCACATTAGTTTTCCAAGCGCAAAGCATCGCGAAAATGATTTGCGATTCTTAGTTTGCTATGTTACTAGAACCCTTTTGCTTTGAGAGATGAACCCTGTTCTTCGTAATCTGCCATGACAATATCTAGCACACGCAATTAGATTGGGAATAGAATTTGGGTCTAATTCTGAAAAACCCTTTAATTCTACTGAACGTTCATAGGCAAGAGCTGACCCACAAAAAACAATCGGTGTGTTATGATGAGTATCTGGAAGCTTCGTTTGTCTATGGCTGGAACGCTTGCCTTAATCGTAGGTCTGTCAACGCTGTTTTTTACGGTCATTCTTAGTCTGACCGGAACCTTTGATTTGTTGACTTTAGGTATTTTGGTTGTGGTTTTTAACGTTGCTCAATGGCTCATTTCGCCCTATATAATTGATGCTTTGTACCACGTGCGTGCAATGTCTGCAACTGAGCAGCCGCAGCTTCACGAAGCTGTTGACGATCTTAGCAGAAAGAGCAACATAGGCAAGCCGAGACTGATGCTCGCACAGGTTCCAATACCAAACGCTTTTGCATACGGTTCGCCGATAGCGGGGACTCGCATAGCCGTCACAGATGGACTGTTGAAAACGTTAGATCAAGGAGAAGTTGAGGCTGTTGTCGGACACGAACTGGGGCATCTGAGACATAGAGACGTGCAGGTGATGATGTTTATTTCATTGTTGCCTGCGGTGGCCTATTTCATAGGTTATTCCCTAATGCTTTCAGGCATGTTTGGGGGAAATCAAAAGAATCAAAGCAGTGGAGCAGTCCTAGGTGTAGTTTTCATGGCTTTTTCATGGATAATGAATCTGTTTATACTCTATTTCAGTAGGCTACGCGAATACTATGCTGACAGGCACAGCGCATCAATAGTCGACGACGGTTCACAGAAGCTCTCCACTGGTTTGGCAAAGATAGTCAACGCAACCAAGAACATGGGAAGGGTGAGACAGCAAACAAGAAACGCGCGCCCTATGAACGGCTTCAAAGCGTTGTTCATCACTGATCCTGACCGCGCAAGCGTTGATTCTGCTGAACTATCTACGATTTCAGTCGGAGACAAGCAGAAATTAGTTCAGGATATCTTGTCAAAGAAGTTGACAACTGCCGATCGGATTCGTGAGATCCTCTCAACGCACCCGAACATAGTCAAGCGACTTAAAGCCTTGCAGGAACTTGCCTGACAGCCATATCGATTTTTCATTGGATTCACGCACAAGAAGGCTACGATGGAAGAAAACCTCCCAGCCAAAAAGGGGCTGTAACCTCTATTCCCACAATCATGCATATGATTCCAAGAATCACGATGATAATCCCGCGGTTTCCCTGTTCCCTTCTCCATGTATAGGCTCCAAGAACTATCGCCACCGACCCAAATACTTCAGGAATAATAAATAGACTGAGAACTGCACTTATGAATCCTAAAATGGCAAACATTTCCTTCTTATCCCTTGATGGAGCCGATGGCGGTGACGTCGATGATACGGTTTCAATTAGTCCCTTTGAGGTGCTTCCTTCTGGGAACCGCGAGAAATGTTCGTGAACTATCTTCCACTCAGAATCCTGTCTCTTCAGAACAGATGTTACACGCGAATCTATCTCAAAACGTCTGTTTCTAATTTCGCCTTGATAGTGTAAGTGGAAAGTTGCGACAGCAACGTTTCCAAAGACGTTCGCCTTGAAATCTTTGAGCTCGTAGCTGTAATTAGAGAGAACCTTGAAAGCGCCGAACTCATTTTTCAGGGCCTCTTCAGTCTCCTGTCGTCTAAAGGGCGGCCAGTCGTCAAATTTGTTATAGCTCTCGTCAACGATTGCCCTGACAACTGTTTCATCCTTGTTTTTTATTCCGTCGAGTCTCTTTGTTATGACGCTGGTAACATCGACCTCTATGGTTGATTCAATTTTATTCTCTGCAAGAGCTGCTCTGCTCAACTTTGTTTCACCTACTGAAATCGATAAGTGATGATTTGTCGTATTAATATCTATTTGATTTCAGAAAGAGTTTGAAGCGAGAGTCTGAAGCTATCCCATGTCTTCATCACCTGAATACGATCGTGGCATAGTTTCTGGATGATTGTTGTTTCGACGCTGCGTACCTTCTTTTCACGACCAGTTCTGTAAGATTTAAACGTCAAAGCAGAATGATCGCTCTTACCTCCAAATGACTAGTCCAGAAAGCAAGATTCTTGCCTTAAACAGGAAAAGTAATTGGTGGGGCTGTGAGGATTTGAACCTCAGACCTACGGGTTTCTCCCGTCTGGTATGACCTTTCCAGAGATACGTCATTCTGCTTTGCAGTCGGCTCTATGTTGTAAGTGCCTAGACTACTGTTGTAAGTGCCTAGACTCTTTCTGGAGCCCGTCGTCATACCTGCCTAGACTACAGCCCCTAGCCACAGAATGAGGCAAATCCAATATTTTAAATATATGCATTATTCCCATGAAAAAGACTGCATCATGCTTTGTACAGAGCGAAAAGTTAATGAGCAAAGAGTCAGCGTGATAGTTGGGGTTTGCCGGCCATAGGGCGCGGGTCCCACCCGATCCCATTCCGAACTCGGAAGTTAAACTGCGTTCCGTTCTCGGTTGTAGTGTGGTCTTCGGCCACGTGAACCCGAGAAAGCTGGCAGCTCCACTTAAGGTTAATCTTCTTAGTCTGGGGTGGAATTACTTAAGACTTATAACCAAGCATTTGATAGTCTTTCCGAAAGGTGAACAAGTCCGTGAACATGTCCGCATTAATGACTGCATTGCAAGGCAAAATCTCACAGAATCCGTTCGGCGAAAACCCCTTGTCATGGATTCTGAACTTGGTCTTCTATGGTGTATTCATAGCTTTCATACTTTACGGACAGAGATTCCAGTTATATGTTATGCTCAGGGAAGTTGAAGGCTCCCTTTACAAGCTCAAATATATAAAGGACGAAGGCCGAAAAACCGCCATAGAAACGATAAAAGAGATCGGAAAACCGCAAACAGACCCGACAGCAAGAGTTGACAGATTCTTAGAGTATTTCACGATTGCGCCACAGAACCTTGACCCAGCAGGCATAGTCTGGAAGCTTGAACATATACTCGATGTGAGGGACGTCCGTTTTAAGGACGAAGTCAAGATGATGGCGCCCTCAGCAGATGATACCCAGACAAACAACCTGGAAAATACTCTTGAAGCTGCTATGGCTCTTAACTACATTTACAAGGTAATAAGACACTTTTATCTGCTTGGAAAGAAAACCTACAGCCTCTATACTATCATGCAGATTCAAATGCTGCTGCCTCTGATCATGCGAGAAGCAGAGGCCTACGCAAGCGCCGTGAAAGCCTTTGCATATGGTCAACCTCTAGGAGATGGAGCTGGAGCCCTTGTAGCCGGAAAAATGATGCACGGATATGAAACCAGAAAAGTGCCTAAAGACTGTGTAGTAGCAACCGTGCCTATAGAAGGACGCACCGCATTCTTGATAAAGGCTGAAGGCCCAGGCGGAAATGTCGGTCAGCCTGGAAACGCAATAAAGACGGTTATTGAAGAGAACGAAGGCAAGATATCAACAATAATTATGATCGACGCTGCCCTTAAGCTTGAAGGTGAAGCGGTCGGGGAAGTGGCCGAAGGTGTGGGCGCGGTTATAGGAGGACCGGGCGTTGACCAATTCAAGATTGAAGAATCTGTCCTGAAATATCACATTCCAATAAACGGTGTGATAATAAAAGAAGACATTGGAGACGCTATTTCTCCTATGCGAAAGGAAATTTCCGATTCTATCGACAAAGCCATTGAAAGAGTGAAACAGGTCATTTTGGAAAGAACGAAGGAAGGAGACAAAGTGATAATTGCAGGCGTAGGCAATAGCATTGGCATTGGTCAATAAGGAGATGAATGAAATGAGCAAGGAACCGACAAACTCGGCAACCAAAATGTCTTCGTCCGCCTTGTTGTACATATTCTTGGCAATCGCATTGTCTTTGGCAGCTCTTGTCTTGGCGGTCAGCATATTTCCTGATAACGACGTGCTTGCCTCCTACATATTACTATTGGGATTTGTGGGCATTTTCGCGTCTGCATACGTTCTGCTACAGATGAGAAAGCGAGTCCGACGCCTAAGCATTGAAAGCCATCCGATAACAACAACTATCGAATGCAAGAAATGCGGCTTCAAAAGCATCAGAGAGTTCAAACGCGGTGATTATATCTTCAAGGAAGAGGAACCCTGCCAAAAATGCAACGAGAAGATGATGATAACAGCAATATTCAGAGAAGTCAAAGAAGGAGAAAAGGAACGATTCCGCTTCTAGGTTAAGACCATACAGCCATCCTCAACTATTAAGACAGTATGCTCCGCTTGAGCTACAGGTTTTCGGCTTACCTCGATAAATATAGGATATGCCATGATGGCTTTTGATGATAATAGTTCACGAAAAGCTTCCTGATGATGTTCTTTCGGCACAATGTCTTGCAGCCAACGTTCAGCAAAAGGCAAAGTCCTGAAGCTCTCTTCAATGTATTTGAGAAGTTGCTTGGCACATGCATTCTTCTGTGATCGGGATTTTAGAAAACGGAATATCGTGCACTCTTCTTCGTTTTCAACTTTGCCTACTGCGTTCTGGAAAGTTACGAAAGGCTCAATAGCGTATACTCCGCCGAGCTTGATTCTTGAAGAGAACAGATGCGAGACGTTAGGCAGAGAAACGCCTGCGTGCACAAGATATCGACCGACCTGATGCCCAGTCAGGTTCGAAATGGGTTTGAATCCTCGAGACTTCACCGTATTCTCAATGATCGTTCCTAGTTTTGATGTGGGCATGTTTGGACCGATATTTTGTATGGCTTTCTCTAGCGCTGTTTCAGCTGTTTCTGCAAGGCTTTCATACTCCGGATTGAAGCAGACTGTGACAGCAGTGTCAGAGACGTAACCGTCAACGTGGGCGCCGATATCCACCTTGACTATCGAATTCTCAGGAATCCTCTTCTCGTCATTTGGCGGCGACGTGTAGTGTGCTGCTATTTCGTTTATGGAAACGTTGCAGGGAAAGGCTGGCTTTCCGCCCTTTTTCCTTATGAGATTTTCAGCTTTTTCGCAGATCTCTATTATTGGCATGCCTTCGTGTACGAAACCCTTTATCTCTTCACGTGTTTCTCGTAGAATTTTGCCGGAGCGATGAAATTTTTCGAGGGCATCCTTGTCGTATTCGCTCATTGAGTCCACGCTTTATTTTAATTAGGGGTAACTGGGTCATAGTTTAAAAGGTTTAACATGGGGGCTGAACAGTTGGCCAAAGTAACATGGCTAGGACATGCTGCATTCAAAATTGAGATTGCAGATAGAATTGGCTTGGTTGATCCGTAGCTGGAAATGCCAGCGAGAAAATGCTGAAAGTCAAGATCGTGACGCTGAAGCCTAGGGAAAGCGATCAATTCTAGTTTGGCATGCGCTTAGAGCTTGGGCTTGAAGATCTTGGTTTTAAGGGTTGCGAAGTCGTTTCCGCCCATGTGGAAGATCATCTTTGCTTTTTTTAGATCATATTCGTCTGTGAAGGCTTCTTTGTTTGCGTGCGCTTCTATTATTTCCCCGATGAAGATGGTGTGATCGCCAGTTGTGAATTGGCTGTGGAGCTTGCATTCCAAGTGGGCTACACACTCCTTTATTATAGGGGGTTTCACCTTCTTAGCTGGTTCGGGCGTTAGTCCTGTCTCTTTGAATTTGTCATGTTGTTTGCCACTCTTTCTACCACAGAGCAATGTCGCATTTAGTATGTCCACTGTTGGAATGTTGACCACGAATTCTTTTGTTGCTCTTATAAGATCATAGGAGTGCCTAGTTGGTTTGACGCTGATGGCGATCAATGGTGGACTTATTGATGTGGGCATTGCCCATGCCAATGTTATGATGTTGGGTTTTCCAGTCTTGCCAATGCATGAAACGAGTACAGTGTGCATTGGATGAAGAAGTCTTAATGATGAAGAAAGAGCGACTCTGGCTTTTTCTTTTTCCGACATTTCTGTGATGCTCCTTATCGCTTGATGTGGAATTCTTCGATTATGTCCCTTGCCTTTTCGCGTTTCTTCTGATGCTCGGCGAGGAATTTGTTGATTCTTTCTGTCAATTCCTTCTTGCATTCGCCGCACAGTATTTCGCCTGTTCTGCAGCTTCTTTCTCTGTTGGCAAGTTTTTTGTCATCTTCTTCGAAGAGGTAGAGGAGGTATTGGAAGATTGTGCATATGTTTGGGTCTGCGCCGGTCTTCTTCTGCTCTGCTGCTGTTCCCTTTCCTCCTGTGAAGGCGTTCCAGACTTTTCGTTTCACAAGTTCAGGCGTGTCAACTGTGAATATGCAGGTTTCAGGTTCTGAGGCGCTCATTTTTCCGCCTATGCCAAGACCGGGCAGGAAGCGGTTGTGGATTTGGGCTGGTTTGTGATAGCCGAGTTTTTGGGCTATGTCACGGGTTATTCTCCAGTATGGGTCTTGGTCTATGGCTGCTGGGATTAGTGCTGGAACGTTTTCGCCTGTTAGTTTTCTGTGGATGAAGCATGGTACGGCTTGGACGGCTGGCCAGAATACCCAGCCAAGGTTCGTGCTTTCCTGAAAGCCGAATGTGGCTTTTGCGGTTGAATAGGTTATGCGTTTCGCAACTTCTAGGGCAATGTCATAGAGCAGGTCTATATCTTGTACGTCGTAGATTATGAACGTGTTTTCGGGCTTGAAACCCAAAGCAACTAGGTCTAAAGCGTTTTCGTATCCAAATTTCGTCATGTCTGCAAGCTTGTTTTGATCATCCACTAGGAACTTTTCGTCATCGGTCATCTGGAAATAGAAGTTTACTTTGAACTTGTCTTGAAGATATTTCGTGAAGATCCACGGGACAAGGTGCCCTATGTGTACGGGTCCTGAAGGACCCCTTCCTGTGTATAGGACAAACTTTGTTCCTTTGTCGTATAGGTCGAGGACTGTGTCTAAGTCGCGGTGGGAGAAGAAGAGTTCTCTTCGCAGTTGGAGGTGGCGCTCTCCCGTGTACTTCTCTAGTCTCTGCAGTAGTTCTTCGGTTAGAGGTTGAGTGCCGAACTCGCGGATCAATCGTTCGTAATCGACTTTGCCTCTGACTTCCCATGGAGTCACTACCATTTCATTCTTGTCCTCATCGGTCAAACAGTTGCCATCCTTTGCAGCTTAGCTCCTTATACAATTCATGAAAGCGTATTTATTGTTATTTGAACATAATTCTCAAATACTCCGGATCTGTCTAGACAAAAGTATGTCATTGCAGTATGAATCTCCAGAGTTTTCAGAGGAATTGAAGAAAAGACTAAACGCCAATGCCACGTATCGAGAGAAAGCTAAGGGAATGAGCTGGAAGATCCTGATGATCGTCAAGGATGTTCCGTTCGCGGTTTCTTCAACCTACGCTGACGGAGAGCTGGTTGAGCGAAAGCATATTCCGTCATCTGAGATTGAAGAGCAGAGAAAGAAAGGTGATTTCACCATAGAAATCCCGACTTTTGACTTGTCGATTGAGATGGCTATGGGCAAGAAATCATTAGAATCGCTGTTCATGGGCAGGATGATAAAGCTGGACGGATCTATCTTCAAGGCATTGGAGTATAGAGATGCAATGGAGTTGACTGCGAAGACAACAGCTGAACTCGCTAATGCGTCTGTCATCCAGTCGAAAGAAGAGTTTACGAAAATGCTGCGTGAACGTGGACTGCTATAGACTCGGTAAGGCCAACTAGGAAAGCGAGTACATCTATTGGGGCATAATCCATAAATACTGTTTAGCCATCTGTGATTGTGACTGGTGAAGTGATGCCCCGCCAATTTCCATAAAGAAAGTGATTGGTTCTGAACGTGAGTTAGCGGGGAACGTGCATACTTTTATTAAAACATCAGCAACTACATTACAAAAATCAGGTCACTTTATTCGTGAAGGGAAAAGTTATGGTTGAGCTTAGGGAACACGAACGCAAAATGCTGATCACACTACAGAAACTTGGCGGAAAAGCTTCAGTGGAGCAGCTAATTGAAGCAAGTGGGTTGCCAGACGCGGCTGTGATGCGTGCGGCCCTAACGCTTCAAGAGAAGAAGATAATACAGACAACCGAGAAGAAGCAAACGCTTGCCAAGCTCACTCGGGAAGGAGGAAACTATGCAAAGAATGAGTTGCCAGAACGCCGTTTGATAGCCGCGCTCAAGAAACTCGGCGGAAAAGCTTCTCTTGGCGAAGTTACTGGAAAAGCTGGCTTGGAGAAGCAATTTGTTCCAATTGCCTTGGGCTGGGTTCAAAGAAAGAAATGGGCAGTGCTGGATTCTGAAAGAAAAAACCTGCAAATACAAGAAAAGCTGGAGGAAGGGAATGATGAGAAGCTGTTGAAGCTGTTGAGCGAAAGGCACGCAGTGTCAGTTGAGGAATTAGATCGGGAGCTTCAGGAAGCTGTTCGGATTTTGAAAGGGAGGAAACTTCTTGAGGCTGAGGAGAAAACGAGGAGAATGATCGAGCTTAGTGATGTAGGTCGGGGCGCGTTAAAGAAGGGGTTGAAGGCCAGGGACGAGATTACGCAGCTTACACCCGAGCTTGTCATTAGTGGCAAATGGCGAAAAGTCAAGCTTCAAGAGTACAACATTGAAGCGCCTGTGGCTCGCACTTGGCCGGGCAAGAAGCATCCTTACTTGCAGTTTCTCGACGAAGTTAGGGAGAAGCTTGTTGCTTTAGGGTTCAAGGAGATGGTCGGGACTGTCGTTGAAACGTCTTTCTTCAATTTCGACGCGCTCTATACGCCTCAGGGGCATCCAGCTCGGGAGTCTTCTGGCGCGTATTATGTGGAAGCACCAAAGTACGGCAGTGTAGGCGCTTACGAGCATGCGTTGGCAAACGTGAAGAAAACTCATGAAGACGGATGGAAAACTGGTTCGAGAGGTTGGAGGTATGGCTTCTCCGTCAAGGAAACTAAGCGTCTGGTTCTGAGGTCTCATACAACGTGCCTAAGCGCTAGAACGCTTCTGAGCAAGGAACTGGAGATTCCAGGCATGTATTTCTCGATTGGACGCTGTTACAGGCCTGAAGTGCTGGATAAGACGCATTTGACTGAGTTTAATCAAGTTGAAGGCATTGTGGTTGACAAGAACTTAACGCTTCGAGATTTGCTGGGAGTTTTGGAGAAGTTTGCCATTGACATTGCTGGAGCAGATAAGGCCAAGTTTGTGCCAGACTATTTCCCGTTCACGGAGCCAAGCGTGGAGCTTCGTGCGTACAAGAAGGGTTATGGGTGGATCGAGTTTGGCGGTTCAGGAATATTCAGGCCAGAAGTGACTTCGCCATTGGGCATCGACGTGCCTGTTCTTGCTTGGGGTTTGGGAATTGATCGGCTGTTCATGTTGAAGGCGAATATTGATGATATTCGACAGATTTTCGCGATGGATTTGGATTGGCTTCGGAGGATGGAGGTGGTTTAGCAGATGCCTACGATTGACATTGAGTATGGGGAGTTCGAAAAACTGCTTGGCCTGGAATTGCGTAGAGATATGGAGAAGGTTAATGAGGTTTTGGAGTTCGTGAAGGGTGAGGTGAAGCTTTGGGACGAGAAAGCAGACGTGATGAGTGTCGAGATTAAGGATACGAGTCGTCCGGACGTTTGGAACGTTGAAGGCTTGGCTCGGGTTTTGAGGGGGTTCTTGGACCTGGAGACTGGACTAAGAGAGTACAATGTTGGCAAGCCGATAGTGGACATCCAAGTTGATGCAAGGCTTGAGAATATTCGTCCCTATATTGGTTGTTCGATAATCAAGGGTGTTAGGCTAAGTGATGCGATAATTCGTGGGCTTATGCATATGCAGGATAAGCTTGACCAGTCTTATGGGCGGAATAGGCAGCGGACTTCTATTGGCTTGTATGATTTTGATTTGATAAAGCCTCCACTCAGTTATACGGTTGTTAAACCAATGCAGATCAGCTTTGTTCCACTTGGTTGCGAGGAGAAGATGAACCTAAAGGAGATCTTGCAGAGAAATCCGAAAGGTTTGGAGTATGGTCACATAGTGAATAGGCATCCCGTTTACCCGATATTGCTGGATTCGGAGAAAAAGGTGCTTTCATTCCCGCCAATCATAAACTCGAACGATTTGGGCAGAATAACCGATCAAACGAGGAACATGCTGGTTGAGGTTACTGGCACGATGAATGAGACTGTTCTTGATACGGTGAATATTGTTACGTTGTCGTTGGTTGATCGTGGCGGAAAAGCCTTCGCGGCCAGAGTTCACTATCCAAAGGAGAAAGTTCCAGAGATTACGCCGAGTTTCGAAACTGGAAGCATGGATTTGAGCGTTGAACTTGTGAATAGGGTTTCGGGTTTGCAGTTGACGGCTAAACAGATTGTCGGGTTGCTTCCTAAAGCGGGTTATGATGCAGAAATACTTGATGCAGACCGCGTTAGCGTGCGTGTTCCTTGTTACAGAGTTGACGTTATGCATGCAGTTGACTTGGTTGAAGACGTTACCATAGCTTATGGGTATAACAATATCAAGCCTTTGTGGCGCAAGCTGCCAACGACTGGCAGTTTGAGACCAGAGCAGAGGTTGCTGGATGTAGCGAGGGAGTTAATGGTTGGCCTAAGTTTCCAAGAAGTCTCAACCTATACATTGACCAACCCTGAAAACTTGTTCACGAAAATGAACCTTAAGAAACAGCGTGCAGTGGAGATTGCGAATCCGAAGGTTCAAACACTGACGTGCTTGAGAAATTGGCTGTTGCCAAGTTTGATGGAGTTTTTGAGCTGCAACTTGTCAGTTGAGTATCCGCAGAGAATCTTTGAACTGGGCAAAGTGACATTGCTAGATGAGAAAAGAGAAACCCGCACGCGAGATGAAAACTGGCTAGCAGCAGTCGTTTCACACGCTAAAGCAAACTTCAGCGAGATCAAATCAGACTTGGACGCTTTCTTCATGAATCATGGTCTAGAATGGAGGATCAAAGAAACAAAACATCCAAGTTTCATAGAAGGAAGAGTGGGGGTTGCAGAAGTCGGAGGAACAAACATTGGAGTCTTGGGCGAGATAAGCCCAAAAGTACTAGCCGCATGGAGACTTGAAAACCCAACAGCGGCTTTCGAACTAAACATGGAAAGAATAGTTAAAACTAAACAGGCCAAGCATAGATGAACAATAGGCATCGATTTCATCAGCAAGGCCACTGCAATTCCCACATTTTATGAAGCGAATCTAAACCTGCGGAGTCGACCCAGAAATTCAAGGTGTATATACGGTGAGTGGGGTCACCCTAGAGCCCCTTGAACGTTTATCCTTCTGGCAAATGTAGCTTAACTATAGATCCTTTGATAGTAGGGGTGCCCCTACTAAGTAGGGGTGGGCCTACTAGATGAAACTTCCGTGGCAATAGCACATCAAATTCCATATCGCAACGCAGACCTTAGAGGCAACTGATCATTCATGACCTTGTATTCGCCACCCAGTTACTCCGAGAAGTTCAAAGTATATGGGGAGGGGGTATGCGCCTCAGAGACGGGGTTACCAACAGTTTCGGCTCAGAAAGACCGTGCGCGTCAAGCTGCCCAGAAGGGAATCTTTTTCCTCATCAACTGCACGTATTCATTCAACGTCTCCTGTTCTTCAAGTGTAAGCTTATCCAGAAACGTTGTCAGCAATGCCTTTGCATGAGCCTCAGGCATTTTCACAAACAGAAGGTCCTTCTCAAAAATGTGCCTCCCAACGATCGGCTTGTCCATGGAAACGGCTACTTGCATTCCCTTGTCAGCCTTTGACAAAGCCCTTCCTTTTTCTTGAATCTGCTGAACCTCGCCGACTTCCTCTCCATCCTCAATCCTCAACAGTGAAATCCTGGGGGCAATCTGTCCAGCTAAAACCTCAACTCCGAAGATTGCAGGCTTGGCTCTTCTGAAAACATACCCTGGCAAGACTTGAATCTTTCCAGGCCTTACGAGCGTTTTGAACTGCTCTTCTGCTGTCTGTTCACGCTGAGCTCTGTACCAAGCCAAGTAATTCTCGATCACCTGATAGATTATTCGTTCACGGAAAATCTTGATGCCCTTAATCTCAGCTTCCTCTTCAGCGTCCGGTAAAGTCTTTACGCCGAAAGCCAGAACGGCACCGTAAGATGGCTCACTTTCCTTCACGACGCTCGCTTCTACAACGTCTCTCTTTGAAATGTCTCCAACATCAGCGAGCCTGATCGGTATCTCATTCCGTCTCAAAATCTCCGCAATAGCCTCTAATGAACCCAACGTGTCCGTCTTCAAAACAATGCCATTAGTGTCGGTTGCTATTCTGATCTTTCCAATCTCTTCGGTGATGAGCTTTGCATACTTGTCTTGATCTTCACCTTCAGGAACAGCGTACAGGGGCGCACCAGCCAAAGCTCCTTCCAAGTCAGGTGCGACAATCTTGATCCCAGCTGCTGCTGAGACCGACTTCACTGAGGAGAACTTGTCTCTCGGGTCCCTAATTTCGTCCAGAGGCTTTGGAACCAGAATTGCCCTTATGCGTGTTGTAATTGGCTTTTCTCTGCCGCCCACAACTATCATATCGTCTTTTTCCAGAACGCCATCATAGATGATGGTGTTGAGCGTCAAGCCCAATCCTGGTTCTTCCTTGACTTCCAAGACCGTGCCTTTCGCGGGTCCTTCGGTTGTTTGCAGACGCTTCCTCAGATACTGTTGCGCTAAGCCGACGAGAACCATTAGCAGTTCAGGTATGCCTTCGCCTGTTTTTGCGCTTGTGGGTACTAAGGCTATCGTTTTCGTAAAGTCTCTTATTGAGTCGAAGCGGTCTGTCTTGAATCCTAAACGCGAGAAGATGCCAATAATATCGTAAATCCTGCCGTCCAAATCCTGCCTAACGTACTGGTTCTGCAGTTGATATGACTTCAGAAATGGAGTGTCTGGATACGAGTTCCAGCCCGGTACGCGGTCAACCTTGTTTGCAGCTACGAGAAATGGGGTCTTGCGGGTTTTCAGTATCTCGATGCACTCGTAGGTTTGAGCTTCGAAACCTCTTAAAACGTCGATGACAACGATGGCGATGTCGGCAACGCTGCCGCCTCGCTTGCGCAGATTTGTGAAAACCTCATGTCCAGGTGTGTCTACGATGAGCAAGCCTGGGATTTCGATCTCGCCTTTAAGCTTTGAAAGAGCGGGTCCAATTAGTTGTTTGAGTGTGTCAACCGGAAAGAAGCTTGCACCTATGTGCTGCGTGATGCCTCCTGCTTCCCTTGCTTGAACGCTTGTTTTGCGAATCTTGTCCAAAAGCAGAGTCTTGCCAGTGTCCACATGACCGAGAACGCATACGATAGGTTGGCGAATGGGCATCTTTCTGATTCTCCTTTGGCAGGGTTAGACGAATCATTTATTGAATGTCGCATTTCACAGTTAATAAGGTCTTACCTTAATAAACACTCAGCCACGCTATTCGCAACCTTTTTTAGATTGTGGCAAAACAGTGTTTGAAAGGTGAAATCAGCCATGTCGCATTGCCCAAAATGTGGAGCAAAGCTGAAAGAAGGAGACAAGTTCTGCTATGCTTGTGGAGCTTCAGTCACAAAGGTAGTTACAGAAGAGTTCTCGGTTTCCGCTGATGACCTCATTGCAAGAGTTAAGGAGTTACTTCATGAAGGAAATGTAACTAGGATAATTGTTAAGGATGAGAAGGGGAAGGTTTTGCTTGAGATACCCGCTACTGTTGGCGTTATTGGTGCTGTTATTGCTCCGTGGCTTGCCGCTTTGGGCGTGATAGCTGCCTTGGCGACAAATTGCAGAATCGTTGTCGAAAGAAGAGAATGAGCCTATTCTCTTGCTCCAATTTCGCGGGCAATCCCACAAGTTATCCTTCAGTTTTTGCGGTTATCAACACAAGCCCTAAAACAATCAGGATGATGCTTAGAAACCCGAAAAATCCTTCAAAACCCCCTAATGCTTGGGCACTGGCATATGTATAGTATGCGGCTACGCTGCCAGCAAGGAGGATTACTAAACCGAGCATTTTTTCAGTAAAGCCTAATCCGAAACCAGCTTCTTCACTCATGTATGGTTCTTCCCCTTTTCAATGCGCTTTCTACATAACATGTTAAACGGTTATTTTAAATTTCCCATATTCTGCTTTGTCTCTTCGAGTTTGGCAGGCAAATACTCATCAACGATATATGTTAAGCCGTATCTGCTGAAGGCCTCTTGCTCCGCCTTGCGCCTGATCTTCATGAAAGTCTTGATCTCCCTGCGCCACAAGGGGTCGACATAGCGCGGATCCCTCTGCAATTCATTAAGCCTCTTCATATCCACCTCGTCCAGCGGGTCTGTTGGCAGCTTGTAATTCACGATGTCCGTCGCCCAAACCCCGCTCCATTTGGCATCAGGCGTGTTCAACTCTCTTAAATGTGCAGCATTTGCCGAACCCGAGATTATCACCATAGCTATGTGCATTCCCCACGGATCGCCATCAGTGAAAATGTAAACAGGCAGCTTAAGCTCTCCGCTCAATCGTCTTATGAAATGCCTAGTCGCCCGTGGTGCCTGTCCTGCTGTCAAAACGAGCAGAGCATTATGCTTCCTATGAACGTTTTCTTCTATGAACCGCGTGAACAAGCCGCCTTTCTCTATGGCTATGACCTTGTCTGCCGTAGTTTTCACAAACTCGGATGAAGTCAAAGCTGGCCCGATCATAACACCGTCAGGATGAGAATCCAGATTCAGAGTCTTTCCTTCATAACCGGGCACAGTGTATTCTATCGTCAGGTCACCGAAGATGGCTGAGCGTTCTTCAGGGAAAATGTTGAAGTCCTCTCTGGACAATCCTAAGACTGTCTCCAAGTCCGTTATGATGTTGTTTGATTCCTGCTGATCCTTGAACGTCATCTCATAGGCTTGTGCGGAATAGTAGACATCTCTGAGGGTTGATGTTTTGCGTTGTGAAGACAGCTCGTTCGAGAAGAAGGCAGCCCAGACAAGCTGCGTGAAAGGCTTTAGATGGCGAATGTTTCGGGCGCTTCTGCGAACCCTTCTGTCGCCAAGGATGAACTGTCTAAGCTGCTGGTCGTAGGCAATGTTTTCCGTTGACCGGCTGGGCATGTCTATTGCCGGAAAATGCCCACTGTCAATCTGGTCATAAACATTAACTCCAAGATCTCCTAGACTTGCCAAAACTTCCTTCTTTCTTTCCAATATACTGCTACTATGCTTCTTCTGCTCCATGTTTCCTCACACTCGCCAAGAGTTTTTCTATGTCTGGCGGCCTTTCTTTACCCGCAAGCTTTGTCGAAAACTGCGCTATTTTGGGCAGATACTTGCTGAAAATTCCAAGCCGTTTCCTCTCCTTATCTACGTGCTCTCTCTTCGACATAAAAAGCTGGATTTGACGCGCAACTTCCCTCAGCCCGTTGGCTATTTCTTTTCTGACTTCTGGCCTATCAGCGATGAATTCTTTTCCAACCGTCTTGTAAGGCACTTTCGTGCTACAAATATGCACAAGGATAGCAATAGGCATGTCAGGCGTGACTCTATATCTTCTCCAGTTCATCGCTGTTATAACCCTCATTGAGATATCGCTCGCCTCATCATACAAGAGTGGAATTCGGTTGGCAAAACGATAAAGTATGAAGCTGCCTCTTTTCGGGATTTCCCCGCCATAGGCAATGCCTACCTCGACAATGAACGGGTGCCCCGCATAGGTTGCAGGCTTCCGTTGATGGACGACAGCAAGCTCAGGTTTCAACTCCTTCAGAATCCCAGCCCTCAACAAGTCTTCACCTAACGGTGAAAGACAGTTTGCGTCAGGCGGCAAAAAGTCCTTGAACTTCTTGAGCATGTGCATTAACCTAACAATCTCCTCATGCGAAAGCCTCTTCGGATTTTTAGACGGGCTTAGGCTGCTGAATTCCAAAAACTTCTGCGCAGTAATCTCGCCGACCCTGTGAAAATGCTCCCTAAGAAACTCAAGCATAGTCTTGTGCGGCGTTACTTGAATGAGCCTCTGAAGAAGCTCCACGTCCACACCATAGGGGTGAGGCTTAGTCTCCTTCGGCGGAGTGGGCATGTCCTTCGTGACACGAATGAACTTGTAAAGCCTACCTTTCGGATCCACGAAAGTCAAGTTTGCGTACGGGTTCACCATGGCCGTCTGCTTGAAATAGTCCAGGATCTTCGGCATGGCCCGAAGGTAATCGCCTTCAAGACTGAACTCGACGACTGTTCCGCGCCACTGTTCCTTGTTTATCAACACTTTTCTATCCAGTATGATTGGGCGGTTCTTTTGGATGTCAATCATAAGCTTGTACTCGTAGATCTTCACCATGCCCGTGCTTGACGTTATAGTGGCTGGCTGATGCGTTGTGATTTGCCCGTATAGAATCGCCATTTTTCCGCCCAAGCCGAAGGTGCCTCTCTGCTGCTTCAGCTTGTATTTTGATCCAAAAAGCACCTGTCCAAAAGCTGAAGGGATATGCCGTGGCTGAATTCCTATACCGTTGTCTTCAACCCTCAACTTGTAAATCTGGGTCTCAGGTGTGGCTTCCCCTTCATATGAGAGTCTGATATAGACTTCTGGGGGGATTTTGAGGCTTTCCGCTGCGTCCAACGAGTTTTCGACAAGCTCTCTTATGGCTGCGAATATGGCTCGGGATGGGTTTGTGAAGCCTGCTATGTCTCTGTTCCTATAGAAGAAGTCGGCAGCGCTGATCTCTTCGAATGTTGTTTGAGCCAATTGAGCCTCCTCCATCCCCATTACCGTGAACCGCTCTTACGATATGCTCTGCTCATTCTTTAATTTAACTACGCCGTCCGAGCAGAAAACACCAATTACCTCGTTCTTTGTTGTTGTAGACTCGTCGAAATGCTTTGTTAGCGGACTTGTATTGATGTGTGAAAGAAGAAGAACCGCTTTTAGTGTTTTAGCCTCTTTTTGGAGAAGATGATGAATAGGGTGCTGAGGGTTAGGAGTGTTAGCAAAGTGTTTAGTGGGGATTCGGGTATTATTACTATTTCGTGTTGCGAGTGTTGGTATGTTATATATATGTAGGTGTTTGTTGTGTCTGTCCAGTTTTTCGTGTAGATGGGTTCTTTGTTGTCAATGAGGATTGTGTAGTTGTCGTTCCACAGGTTTTGCACGATGATGTTTGGTATGGTTAGTCTGCAGAAGCCTATGGAGGGAGTGTCACCAGTAGCGTTGAAGCTGATTTTTGCTTGTGGTGTGTTTAGTTGGAAGTCTGTTATGGTTGAGTTGCTGATTACATTGATTTGTTGTTCTGTGTCGTTCCATGTTCCAGCGTCAAAAATGCTTATGGGCGCGATTAGTGGATACCTGTCCTCGTTAAGCTCATACAGCTCATGGGGTGTGTCTCCAATTCCGTCTTGATCAGAATCCAAACCAGTGTAGTTGCTCCAGTAGTTGCCTTCATGACCGTTGTCCCAGATATTTACGTTGGTGTATACGTCCTTTTGGGCGTGCTCTGTGTTGTTGATGAGGATGTTGTGGTAGAAGGTGCTGCTGTTGCTGTAATGAATGGCGATTCCAATGGTATTGTCTTTGATTAGGTTGCCGATGAAGAATTCCTGAGCTGATTCTATGTGGATGCCCTCTTCATTGCCTGATATGACGTTTCGAAAGAACAAGTTGTAGCGACTGTCTTGGCCTGCACCTATTCCGCCCCCATTTAGCACTAGATTATCTTTTACAACGTTAAAGCATGAGCTAGTTACAACGATGCCTCCAGAGACTATCGTGTTATTCACGATAGTATTTCCATCGGAACTCATTACGTTAATTCCCCAGCCCACGTTGTAGACTGGTTCCCTATTATCAACCGCAATGTTTTTCATGATAGTGTTGTCGCTTGAGGATTCCAGAACAATTCCCGCTATGTTTCTGGTCAAGTAGTTATCAGCAATCATGGTATTATTTGATTTTCCTAAGTGGATTCCTGCACCTATTCTGAGGTCTGGGTCTCCACCATAATTGTCGGTTGCTGTGTTGTTGTTGACAGTGCAATTCGTGCAATAATGAAGCAAAACTCCATAGCTGTTGTTAGTTGCTAAGTTGTCTTGGATTGTTGCATAGTGGCTGCCTTCGAGGAAGATACCATAAAGGCTAAGAACTACAATGTTGCTCTGAATGGTAGCGTTTTCGGCATCTTCCACATATATGCCATAATAGGCATCTTGGATGGTGAGGTTTTCTATTGAAACATTAGCTGAGAGTACAAGGAAGCACGTTGTTATTCTCTGCCAATCATAGCCACCTCCATCAACCACTGTGGTATTCCTTGCCTCGCCTACTATCCTCAAGGATTTGTTAACAATAACATTCTCCTGATACGTGCCGGGAGCGACAAGAATGGTATCTCCATTAGTTGCATTACCTACAGCCCACCCAATACGAGGATAATCACCGGGAACACGGATTACTAATCCGTCGCTTCCGTTCACATGCTCAAAATTCAACCTAAAAAGGGCTAATAGCAAGAAGAGAATACAGATCGCGATGATTCTGTTCGGCATACTAGGAAAATAATGTAAAGGAAGCATTTATCTTTTTCCAAAAGGTTGTTTCAACAGTTTAATCTATGCCTCGATTCATGCGGAATATGCTGCCGATGATGCTGGCAAACTGAGAAGTCCTTCGTTCTCAAGTAATGGTGTGCTGGGAACCAGACTTCAAAGCTTGAGTAAAAGACGCAATTCTAGCAGCATTGCCTTAAACACCTATTTTCTGTAGGGGAAGGGCAGCATAGCCCTTAGAGTCTCTGCTTGAACAGTCTTAGAAAGAATCTTGCCATCCTTCACTTTTGCCATAACAATTTTGATGTTGGGGTTTTCCGCGAAATCGTGAATGTACTGCAGGCATGCGCCACATGGTTTCGGATCGTTTTGACTATCTGCATCCATCACTACGGCTATTTTCATAATCCTACGATTGCCATGCGAAACAGCATGATTAACAGCGTTTCTTTCGGCACAAACACCCAAACCAGAAACCCAACTCTCCACATTACAGCCTTCATAGATCTTGCCATCTTCAGCAAGAACGGCAGCTCCTACTTGGAAGCCCCACAAAACGTAGGCTTTATCGACAGCTCTTAAAGCCGCTTCAAGCAGAATCTTTTCTCTTCCGCTTAACTTGATCATAATCATTCCTTGCTGCCTGCTTTTCGCAGCGTACGCACGTAATAGTATTCACCCATTTGCTTCTGGAATTTGTCAAGCTTTGAGTCTTCCTTGTTAACTCTCGGTCTTTTGGTGGCTGGGTCTCTTCGGAAAGTCACCTGCATCTCTTTCAGAAACATGTTCATTCCTTTCCTTAAGCTTGTAGGCTGGTACGCTACGCCCCTTACTCCAGGTTCTCCACTAAAGACCATTAGATGATCAGCCATGAAGTCCTGCGTAGTAACATCATGCTCCACTACAAAAGCGGTAACATTGTGATTTTCAACCACCCTTCGAAGGGTACGTGCCATGTTCAACCTCTCCTCAACGTCCAAATAAGCACTAGGCTCATCGAGCAAGAAAAGATCGGCTTCACGAGATAGGCATGCGGCAATTGCGACCTTCTGCAGTTCTCCACCGCTAAGTTCGGTCACGTTTCTATCCATGAGCGAGTGTATCTTCAAAGGCTGAAGGATTTCGGTCTTGTACCAGCTTGAGGAGAAGTTCTCTTTAGCAACGCTCATCAGCAATATCTGAACAGTGCCCTCATATTCTGCTGAAATGTACTGCGGTTTATAGCTGACTTTCAATTCGCCGAACTTCCTTCCGCCATCAGCCTCTTCAAGCCCAGCCAAAATCTTCACAAAAGTTGTCTTGCCTATGCCATTCGCACCAAGAATCCCCACTATTTCTCCCCTCTTGATTTCTCCGCCACGCGCAACGAGCTTAAACCCTTTAAACGTCTTTTCAATCTGCTCCCACTGAAGCAGGACTTCGTCGCCACCTGCGCCTATCGCTGGCGGCTTTTCATGGAAAATTATTGCTTCTTTTCTAAATCGAACATTTTCGTCTGGAATGTAACCCTGCAAGTAAATGTTTATGCCAGTTCGGACTCCGTGAACGCTTGAGACGACACCATAAACGCCTGGTTCACCATAAAAGATGCAGATCTGATCGGAAAGATAATCTATTATTGCAAGGTCATGCTCTGCTATGATAATCGTTTTCTGTTCATTTTTCAGGCTTCGTATGGTCCTAGCCACTTGAAGCCTTTGCCTTACGTCTAGGTAGCTTGATGGCTCGTCAAAAAGATAGACATCCGCTTGACGGCACAAAGCAGCAGCTACTGCTACACGCTGCAATTCGCCTCCACTTAGAACCTCAAGAGGACGCTTCCAAAGAGGTTTGAGTTCAAGCTGTTCGGCAATCTCGTCAAGCTTTTTCCTTTCATCGGTTTTTTCAAGCAGTTCTCCAACGTTCCCGGAAACGACTCGCGGAATTTTGTCAACATACTGCGGTTTATGCGAGATTCGAAGCTTGCCTTCACTCATTCTCTGAAAATAGTCTTGAAGCGTTGAGCCTCTGAAATGCTGTATGATCTCCTTCCAATTAGGCGGTTCTTCATAGTTTCCAAGGTTTAGTCTGAAATCGCCGGAAAGTATCTTCAGCGTGGTTGTTTTGCCTATTCCGTTCTGTCCCAGCAATCCCAGAACCGTGCTTGGTGACGGTGTTGGAAGTCTGAAAAGTTTGAAAGTATTCTGCCCAAAACGGTGGCTGCAATCCTTGTCCAACTCGTCCGGCAGGTTGACAATAGAGATAGCGCTGAAGGGACATTTCTTCACGCATATTCCGCAACCAGTGCAAAGAGATTCAACGATAACGGGCTTGTCGTTTTCGAACCTTATAGCTTCTATGCGGCTTCGCACTATGGGGCAAAAACGGTGGCATACTCTATTGCAACGTTTCGGCTTGCACCTGTCAGCGTCCAAGACTGCGACTCTTGTCATGTTTGACCCGTTAATGAATTGGTCATAATAGGTAGTTATAAACATGAAGCCCAAAACAACGCGGAAATTTGTTGACAACGTTAGACCAAAGAAAAAACGCAAAAAGTGCATAAAGCACTTAGACTCTTACATTTCCTCGTCTTCCCAATCTTCTTCATCCCAGTCCTCTTCTTCCCATTCTTCTTCCTCATCTCTCACTCTTGATGCACCTCCCTAGTTTTTGGTTGGATACTGAAACCACTTGAGAACGCTTTAAGTCTTCTTGTACGTCAGTTGTCGAGAATAAAAAACCGGCGCATGATGGAAAAAGACGTATAAGAAGATTTATTTCACAATTTTCGCTATCAGCGAAGCTGTTGGCTCCTTCATTTCAGGTGTTATGTAAGCCCAACACAAGTTCGGCGAGTTGTGCGCTGCACCGATTCTTCCATGAGCATCAACTGCGATCAATCCCATCGAGTGGTAGGTGGCAGACATTCTCCTGTTCACGAGCCCTATTGCCTGCTCAACAGCCTCTTCTGCCGGCTTCCCACTTTCCACATACGTACAGACTGCCTTCGCCAAGACAAGCCGTATCGCTATCTCGCCAAAGCCTGTGGCCGAACATGCCCCGCTCTGATTATCCGCATAATTACCACAACCAATCAATGGCGAGTCTCCAATCCTTTCAGGAAGTTTCAATGAGAAGCCCCCAGTAGACGTTGCAGCCGCAACGTTTCCTTCTTTGTCTAGTGCAACTGCGCCCACCGTATCAAGATCAAACAGTTCTGGATGATTCTTGACTAGGGTAGCTAGCCTTGGCAGTTCAGATTTTCCTTTGAGCAAGGCTTTTTTCTGCTGTTCATAATACTTCAATCTAAGCTCTGTGATGGGGGTTTTTCTTTCAAGATTGTAGAGTTTGGCAAGTCTCTCAGCGCCCTCGCCCGCGAGAAAGACATGGTCTGTCTTTTCCATGACAATTCTTGCCAGACGAACGGGATTTCTAATGTCAGCTAGAAGCCCCGCGGCACCTGCCTGCAACGTTTTTCCATCCATTATTGAGGCTTCCATCTCTACCTTCTTGTCAATGTTAAGACTTGAACCGTAACCTGCATTGAAAGCACCGTCATCTTCCATGACTGCAACGGCTTCCATAACAGCGTCCACAGCATTTCCGCTATTCCTTAGGATGTCAAAGCCAGTTTGCGCCGATCTCTTCACTCCGTCAAGTCCAAGTTGGCTACGTTCAGGTTGCCAAGTTCCAGCGCCGCCGTGAGCGACAATGACTGGTTTTCGATTCTGAGTCAATACGATGTTTCCTCCCACGAATCTGGATAATTTCAACCAGTCCAGCCTGAATTTAAGCCTAATGTCTCAAAAGGCTCATCAAAATAGATAAATCCCTGCGTGGAGATATTGAGAGTGGGATGATGTGAGGCGACGGCTAAGAGCCAAAAGCTGTGACAAAGCCACTAACCTGCACTGACCCTATCATCAGTTTTAAAAACTTTGAATCAATCAAACAAACAGAAGAGAATCAGACATGCCTACAGGCGAAGGGTGAAATTGTGCTTAGGGATTTCAATCTCGTAGCCACTACGTATCGAAGGATCGAGCGAAACGCGTGCTCCGAACTACGCTATCTGCTTGAACAGGCAGGTGATTCTGCCGCAGTGGTGGAGAAAAGCGGCGTTGCTGGCTTGATTACGGCAAAAACGGTTCTAGATCCGATTGAGGCAGTGAAACGACTGCGCGAGATATTGCTTGAGCGTCCGTACGAGTTTCGTTACTTGCTCAGAGTGATACCGATCGAGAAGATCGTTCGCACAGATTTGAGGGAGATTGAAGGTGTGACCAAGGAGCTTGGGGCAAGAATATCTGAAAACGAAGCTTTCCGCGTTACCGTTGAGAAACGTTTCACTACACTGCACACGAACGAGATTATTGAAATCGCAGCTTCGAGTATCAAAAGGAAAGCTGACTTGAAAAAGCCTGACAAGATCCTGCTGATTCAGGTTATCGGCAAGTTAACTGGAATTTCCCTGATAAAACCCAACGACATTCTGTCCGTTTTGAAGGAAAAAATGCTCTGAGCTAGCGTTCAGTAGCCAGAAGCGCCATTCGTTCAATGATAAGATCGACTAAAGCCTCGTCCAGTCTCTGTCCTTTTGCAACCGTTTTCAGCTCATTATCCGAAATCCCAAAGAGTGTTTGAAGGTTCGCTGCTTTTTCTCTTGTTAACTCGAGAACGGTTTCATCATTCTTGCGCCTTAGTTGATTCGAAATCGTCATAAGAGCTGATTTTACAGCTTCGGGCTTTTCTCCAATTATCAAAATTGCCATTCTTGGCGTATCTGGTCTGACCCCGAGGATTTCTGTGGCTTTTCGAATCTGATGTTGCGCTGAAGCGTAGAGCAAGGTTTCCATGGCTAGATTCTTTGAAATGTTCTCCTTGTTCTTGAACGCTTTCAATGCATTTAGAACTGCAAAGTACAGGTGTTGCCAAGTGGCAACAAGTTCTGCGTTGAAAGCTTGGATTTCCACGTCTTGTTGTTTTGCTTTGGCGATTAGTTCTAAGAACTTGTCAGTGTTGTTGATTATCACGTTCTTGAAGCCTGCTATCGCAACGACCCTTTGATATTCTTCGACGGGTATCAGCAATTCTCTTCCTCAAGAATCTCTTTCAAGAATCTGTTGACGAGCCGTGCAGATATGCCCGCTCGGACAAGCTTCGCCGTCTCTTCATCTATCGATTTTCCCTCTTTCCTGCATTTCTTGATGATTTTTCGCACAGTTTCCTTAATCTCCCACGGGAAGACTATCCAGAGCCTTGTCTCCCTTTCATAATAGTCTGGTTTGATGATGCTCCATGGCTTATAGTAGACCGTGGCTATTTTGACTTCTGTGGCGCCTTGTTCGATTATGTGGTCTTTTACGAGTTTCAGGCTTTTGCCCGTGTCTGCAACTTCGTCTACGATAAGCACTTTCTTGCCTTTGACTGACGCTGAGACGGGTTGGGTCAGGGTGGCTTCGGTTTTTGTTTCTGCGACTCCTACATAGAATTCGGCTCTGACGTTGGCGAGGTTAGGGTTGCCCAGCAAGTCTGAAAGAACGCGAGCAGGGGGCCAGCCTCCGCGGGAAACTCCGACGAGTATGTCTGGTTTGAACTTGCTTCTGCGTATTTCCTGGGCTAGGTTCAAAAGCATGTCGTACATTTGGTTCCAAGTTGGGATTTCGAACTCGCGTTCTGAAGCCACGGTTTTTCCTCTTGCTAGAGAGTCTGCTAGGAGTTTATAAGTTTAAAAAAAGGGGATTGGTTGTTTTTTATTGGGTCGGCGCAGGTGGAGGTTTAGGTCTCTTCATTCCGTAGATTATTACTCCAATACCTAAGAACACCCAGCCTAGGCCAAAGAGTAGCCACCCGTAAGCGTTCACCAGAGAGGCGTTTGCTGCCGTTTTGACGGCGTCTGCTTGGGCATTGTAGTAGGCGGTGTATGCGTTCGTGCTGTTCAGTTCTGCGTCTTCCATCGCTGTTCCTCTCGTGTCCCACGTGTTCAAGGCTTCAGTGTACATGCTGTTCGCGTTGTCAAAGTGAGTTTTGGCTTGACCGAAAACACCAGCTTCCAATATGCTCAAGCCTAGATCGAACTCCATGGCCGCTTTCTCCATCAGTACTTGGACTGCAGTTATGCTGGACGCGGACACGTATTGAGTGCTCTGTGTTAGCATTACGCTATCGGTACTTATCTTACCGTAGAGCTTTGCCCACATTTTTAGGCACTCGAGGTGGTCAGCAGAGAGCACGGCGAAATCACTGCCAAAGTGCACATAGATTGGAGATATCATAGGCACCTCGCTATATGGAGCAGTTGTGCTGTTGACATGGTGAATATACACATAGTATGATTGTCTCCACAGTTCTGACGTTTCCGCTACAGGAGGCGTTACATTGTAGACTGTGAACAGCTGGGTTTGCCCATTGTCAATCGATATAGGCGGAGAGTAAGTGTACGTGTAGTTCTTGCCCCAGCTGAAGTATACTCGAATTGCTGACACGTTTATCCTGTAAGAGTAGTAGTTCGTCCAACTCATTGTAAAGTTCCAGTTTGTTCCTTCCACATATCCGACAATGGTGTCGTAGTCAAGAGATGGGTCTTGGCCGCTGTATGCTGGTTCAATCCAGCGGAACGGAACGCTGTCTGCAGCTACAACTCGGGGTGCCAAGAAAGCTATCGTGGCCAGTGAAAGCGATAAAAGACCTAATGTTGCAATCAATCTTTTCCTCATAATGATTCCTCAACAACCTCTCATCTTCTACATGCAAAGTATATAATTTTTTTGATTGCTTCCATTGGTAATCTTAATTACCTTGTGCTGTAGGTTAGTTTAGACTGGTGGGTGAGCTTATTGGAGATTGTTGAGTGTGTGCCTAACTTCAGCACTTCTGACCCGAAGATTGTGGAGCAGATTTTGAACGAGGTCAAGAAGACTCGGAATGCGTTTCTGCTTGACTGCACTTATGATGACTATTACAATCGGCTCGTGATTTCGTTCGTTGGCGATAAGAAATCGGTTGTTGAGGCTGCAGTAAACGCTGGAGCCAAGGCTGCGGAGTTGATTGACATGCGGAAGCATAAGGGTCAGCATCCGCGTCTGGGAGCAGTTGATGTCGTGCCGTTCATACCGATCAAGAACGTTACCTTGGAAAAATGTGTTGACCTTGCGAGGAAGTTTGCCAGAGCTTTGGCGGACAAGTGTGGTGTGCCTGTTTATCTTTATGGCTTGGCGGCCCAGAACGCGACTCGAGGCGACTTAGACTGGATCCGAGAAGGAGAATATGAGAAGCTGGCCGAGCATATAGTCAAGCCTGAGCGAAAGCCCGATTTCGGCCCAGCCAAGTTTATCGCCACTTTTGGTGCGGCGATTGCAGGTGCTCGGAAGACCATGGCTGGCTTCAACGTGAACATTGGGACGTCTGATCTGAAGGTGGCTAAGAAGATTGCTAAGGCTTTGCATGGGCACAAAGGTGGTTTTACTAATGTTAAGGCTATGGCTGCTTTCATTCCTGAGAGAAACATCTGTCAGATCGGGATGAGTCTTAATGACTTTGAGAAGACGCCGCTTTACCGCGTTTTTGAGACGCTGAAGGGGGAGTGTGCACGTTATAATGTTCCGGTTGTTGGTTCGGAGTTTTGTGGTTTGGCTCCTTTGAAGGCGTTGATTGATACTGCCAATTATTATTTGAAAGTTGATAATTTAAGTGAAGACCGCGTATTAGAGATAGCTGTGCAGAACGCTATGGAAAGAGGAGGTGTTCCAGAATGAGCTTTACGATAAAGTGGCTGGGTCACGCCAGCTTTCAGATCAGTGTCGAAGGCAAGATCATCTACACTGATCCCTACAGTGGCAAATACTCTGAAAAGGCGGGCTTGATTCTGGTCACGCATTCTCATGGTGACCACTGCAGCGTAGCCAAGATTAAGAGTGTTCGCACTGCGGATACGGTAGTATTCGCTCCTGAGGACTGCGTTAAAAAGATCAAGGGAACGGTTAAGACATTGAAAGCTGGCGAAGAGGCAACTGTAGGCAAGGTCAAGGTTAGGGCTGTGGAAGCCTACAACGTTAAGCGTTTCAAGTCACCTGGAAACCCGTTTCATCCGAAGGGGTTCGGCGTTGGCTATCTGGTAACTGCTTTGGGCAAGATTGTTTATCATGCTGGCGACACGGATTTCATTCCTGAAATGAAGCAGCTTGGGCATGTTGACGTGGCTTTGCTTCCAAGCGGAGGCACGTACACGATGGATAATGCTGAGGCGGCTGAAGCTGCGCTTGCGATCAATCCTCTGGTCGTTGTTCCGATGCATCGTTGGGATACGAAACCTGACGAGTTCAAGAGGAAGGTGGAAGCCAATTCGAGCATCAAGGTTGTGGCGCTCGCGAAGGGCGAAGAATACCAAGTGGTTTAGAGAATGGCTGCAGCTCAGAGGCGGGGTAGGCAGGGGAGCAGAGAAAGCGTTGATTTGCTTATTGTGAATGCTGGTGAGCTAGTCACGCTGGCTGGCGAGAACCAGAAGCCGCGCATTGGCAAGCAAATGCGTGAGCTCGGGATAGTTCGTGATGGTTGCTTAGCTGTTAAGGATGGGCGGATCGTTGCGGTTGGAAAGACTCCTGAGGTTACGAAGCTGTTCAGGGCTGAGAATATAGTTAGTGCTAATGGGAAGACGGTTTTGCCTGGGTTTGTCGATTCGCATACGCATCTTGTTTTTGCGGGTTCGCGTGAAGACGAGTTTCAGATGCGTGTTGAAGGTGCCTCCTATCTTGAGATCTTGGGCGCGGGCGGCGGGATTCTGAAGACGGTCAGAGAAACGCGGAAAGCAAGTACCGATAAGCTCGTTGATATCGGGATTAAGACGCTTGATGCCATGTTGGAGCATGGGACGACGACGGTTGAAGCCAAGAGTGGTTATGGTTTAACGACTAAGGATGAGTTGAAGATTCTGGAGGCTACGCGGCGCGTGAATCAGTTGCACACTGTTGATGTGATTTCCACTTTTCTAGGCGCGCATGCGGTGCCGCCTGAGTATAAGGGCAACACGCAAGGCTATGTCAGTTTGTTGGTTGATGAGATGTTGCCTAAGGTTGCTGCTTCGGTGTTGGCGGAGTTCTGTGACGTTTTCTGCGAAAGAGGCGTGTTCAGCCTAGAACAGTCTAGGCGTATCTTGATCGCGGCTAAGGGTCATGGTTTGAGGGGTAAGGTTCATGCTGATGAGATGAGCATGCAGGGCGGTGCGGAGCTTGCGGCTGATGTAGGGGCTGTTTCGGCTGAGCATTTGCTTTTTTCTTCTCTTGAAGGCATCAAAGCGATGGGCGATAGGGATGTGGTCGCGGTTCTGCTTCCTGCGGCTGCTTTCAGTTTGATGATGGGTCGGTTTGCTGATGCTCGGTTGATGATTGACAGTGGGGTTCCTGTGGCTTTGGGCACGGATTACAATCCGAACTGCTTGGCTGAAAACATGCAGTTGGTTGTTGCTTTTGCTTGTCATTTTATGCGTTTGACTCCTGCCGAAGCCTTAACGGCGGCTACGATTAATGGTGCTTGGGCGTTGGGCAAGGCGAGTGATGTTGGGAGTTTGGAGGTTGGTAAGAAGGCGGATATTGTTGTTTTGGATGTGCCGAATCACAAGTTTTTGGGTTATCATTTTGGCGTGAATTTGGTTGATAAGGTTGTTAAGAATGGCAGGATTGTGGTTGATAAAGAGGCTAGTCCGAGCGAGATCGTTCATTTAGAAAAGTAGAAATGAAGGAAGCTTAAGCTTTGATTATTCCTGTTTTGTTCAGCACCGTGTAGGCTAGCCATGCGATTATGCCGTAGAAGACTCCGTTGAATATGGCGATGACTAGAGTTGTTGCTTGAATGCCTAGCACTGGGTAGTCCGTTGTTGGGACGCCTAGTAAGTCGTAAAGCGAAGGTCCGGGTGGCATGCTTGAATAGGCAAGCGTGGCTAGTAGTGTTGCGAAGAAGACAGTTAGGAAGATTATTGCTCCTACTCCTCTCATGTTCTGTTCCTCATCCTGTTGGGCCTATTTGTTAGGCTTGTTTAAAAACGTGGCGGGTTCGGGGTAAAAGAATTAAAGCGTGTCAATGCTATTTTTTGGCTTGTGGTGAGCTGGCTTTGGCTAAGTTCAAAGTTGAGCGTCCAGTCAGAGCTTTGACTGGGCCTGAGTTGCATTGTAAGAATTGGCAGATTGAGGGTGTTTTGCGGATGCTTTGTCATGTTTTGGATCCTGAGGTGGCTAAGGATCCTGAGCATTTGATTATCTATGGTGGAACGGGGAAGGCTGCGCGGAATTGGGAGTGTTTTGACAAGATTGTTGAGACGCTCGTTGATTTGAAGCCTGACGAGACATTGCTGGTTCAGAGTGGGAAGCCTGTGGCTGTTTTTAAGACGCATGAGTGGGCTCCGAGGGTTTTGATTGCCAATGCTTTACTGGTTCCGAAGTGGGCGACTTGGGAGTATTTTTTGGAGTTGGAGCAGAAGGGGTTGATTATGTATGGGCAGATGACGGCTGGCAGTTGGGCTTATATTGGGACGCAGGGGATTCTGCAGGGCACTTATGAAACGCTTGCAGCTGTCGCCAAGCAGCATTTTGGCGGTAGTTTGAAGGGTAGGCTGGTTTTGACGGCGGGTTTGGGGGAGATGGGTGGGGCTCAGCCTTTGGCTGTTACGATGAATGAGGGTGTTGCGCTTGTTGTTGAGGTTAGCAGTTGGGCGATTGAGCGTAGGCTGAAGCACGGGTATTTGGATGATTGGACGGATAGGCTGGATGAAGCGTTAAGGATGGCTTTAGACGCTAAGCAGAAGGGTAAGCCGTTGAGTGTTGGGTTGCTTGGTAATGCGGCTGAAGTGCATCCCGAACTTCTGAAGAGAGGAGTGATTCCTGACGTGGTTACGGATCAGACGAGTGCGCATGACCCGTTAGTTGGTTATTATCCTGCTGGGTTCAGCAAGGAAGAAGCGGATGAGCTTAGGAAGAGAGACCCAAAGAAGTATGTTGAGCATTCGATGAAGAGCATGAGGAAGCATGTAGAGGCGATGGTTGGGTTCATGCGGAAAGGAGCGGTCGTGTTTGATTATGGCAACAACCTCAGGCAACAGGCACTTGATGCTGGGTTCAAGGAGGCTTTTGCTTATCCTGGGTTTGTGCAGGCTTATGTGCGGCCTTTGTTCTGTGAGGGAAAGGGTCCGTTCAGATGGACCAGTTTGGTGGGGAGTAAGGAGGACATTTACAGGCTTGACGATGTGGTTTTGAAGGAGTTTAGTTATGATGTTGGGTTGTGCAGGTGGATACGCAAAGCCAAAGAACAGGTGAAGTTTCAGGGTTTGCCTGCTAGGGTTTGTTGGTTGGGTTATGGTGAGCGTGCAAGGTTTGGGAAGATTATTAACGATATGGTTGGTAGTGGTGAGCTTAGTGGGCCTGTTTGGATTGGCAGGGATCATTTGGACGGAGGCAGCGTGGCTTCCCCGAACAGAGAGACTGAGGGCATGAAGGATGGAAGCGATGCCATAGCTGATTGGCCGATTCTGAATGCTTTGGTTAATGCGGTTGGTGGGGCTACGTGGGTTAGTGTGCATCATGGCGGAGGAGTGGGCATAGGTTACAGTATTCATGCGGGCATGTGCTTGGTGGCGGATGGAACAAAAGAAGCGGAAAAGCGGATAGTAACTGTTTTAACGACCGATCCTGGAACAGCCGTGGTGAGGCATGCGGACGCGGGATATGAAAAAGCACAAAAAATGGCGAAAGAAAAAAGCGTCAAGATGCCCATGCTAAGGTAGGTGAGCCCTGCGTTAGAGCATCTGGCTGCTTGCGGGATTTGCTGTGATGTTTGCGAGCTTCACAAGAAGTTGGGTTGTGTGTGCAGTTCTGGGGTTGAGGAGATAGCGAAGGAGAAGGTTAGGACTCGCTGGGGCGGCAAAGGCGTTCTGTGCTTGGTTTTGGATTGTGCTGTTAAGCGTGGTGTTGCCTATTGTATGCGTGACTGTGAAGAGTTCCCATGCCAAAAATACTATGAATGGTGCTTCCCCTACGGAAAAGACTACCTAGAAATGCACAAAGGCAGAAGCAAACAAGAAAAATTGAACAAGCCTAAGCAGTAACAAGAACTCGATCTATATCAAGTTTTCATGTTGATTTCAGTATAAGAAATTCTGGGAAACGCTTGCTATTCTTCAGCTGTGGGCCCTAATCGTAAACACGTAAAACATTCCGCGTGCTACTGCATCCTCATATGTTTGGATTAGGATGGAATTGGGTCTAATTCTGAAAAACGGTTTAATAACCGCATGATCTGCTGTCTGTATGGTGAAGTGAAAAAATGAGAAAAAGCTTGAAGATAGCATCTGTAGCTGCAGTGCTGCTTTTAGCATTTGGCGCTGTCGTCTTCGTGTACGCAAGCTCACAGAACGCTTTGAAGGCTAATTATGATGAGCGACAGCAGATCGCCATGCAGAACATGCAGACCTACTTCGATTCGAACAACTGCACGTTGCCTGATCATATCAGGTGCATGCCGCAAGGGCGGGCGAACGGTTTTCCATGGACTGAAAGGTTCTTGGAGAACGCTACGCTTTCGACGGTTCAGGGAACCGTGGTCTCAGAGGTTAAGGGCATGCTCATCTTGAATACTGACACTGGCCAGATCCGGGTTTTGCTGCCCAAATATTGGACGGTAGGCAACGAAGTCGTGGGCAGAGCTACACTGTTCAACGGCACGTTTGCAAGTTCAGGTCAGAACGTGACAGTCAAAGTGCTGAAAAGCGAAGTGTTCAGTAACGTGAACTTCAGCATCAACGTCATGATGGGCTACGAAGCAATTAACGCAACAGGCACGCACGCGTACGCAGTGCTACCATTCAACATACAACCCAGCAGCTAAACTATCCTCTCCTCCTTTTTTGTCGTGCATCCTAACTTGGAAAACCTTTTCCCACCAAAACGCGACAACCCTACTTAAGCTTGGCTCCGCACTAGTGACATTCCTTCGAGTGCATGCTGATAGGCTTGCCACACTCCTTACAGGCCCACTTCCTCTCTTCAGCTTCAAGCCACTCCTGAACCCTGCCAGCCCTAATCATACCCAAGTTCTCGACCAAATTCTCGCCAAGCTTCAGGCATGAATCAGCTATCTCGTGAAACCTTTCAGCACAACGCGTCTCTATTTGACTATTTGCTGGTGCCTCCTATTCATCCAATTATACGTCATAACCGTAGACACCGCAATTATCGAAACTATCACAACACCAAACACGACGTCAATAAACAGCTCAAGGGGATACGTAAACTTGTCACCAGTAGCCGTGTTCACCATACGCCAAACAAGCGGAAATCCATAATACCTCTCCTCAGGAACACCAAGTCCAGGCTGCTCAATAAGCCCCGAACCAAAACCCACAAAAAAACCAACAAAAACAACCACCGCAACCAGAACCCGCCTACTCACCTTCAAACCGCCTCAACACCCCCAAAACCGTAACTCACGCAGCAACAACTTAAAACGATTACCCCCAGCAAAGCATGACTTTTAGATCAAGGTATATATAGGGGGTCAAATTTTCCCAGAGAGCCTCAGAGGTCAAACATTTCTTCATGCCTTGACAATATTGTAACCTGATGCCTTCCGAAGTCTATTCATAACAGCCAAACCCAACCCTTCGATAGGCACACTCTCAGCAACTATGACATCAACGCCCTCAGCATCAAACTCGCGCAACAGCCTAAACAGATTCCTGGCAATAGACGGCAAATCACTTCTGCAGCCCAGAGACTTCACAACGTCCGTCTCATAGCTCCCTACGTTTTCATCGGTGGCAAGAACACCAACCCTCTTGCCCTTCTCCTTGTACAACCTGACCAGCTCCTTCGCCTTCTTGGCTATTGCGTCTGCCTCACCCTCGACGACGACAACCTCCGCGTTAGGCGCATAATGCTTATGCTTAGTCCCAGGAGATCGAGCTTTCTCAATCGGCAATTGCCTATCAGCAACAGCAACCGGATTAAGCTCAACCCGACCCAGAACTTTCACTAGCTCTTCGAATGGTGTACCTCCAGGACGCAAAACCTGCGGTGGATCAAGGGTCAGGTCAAGCACTGTGGACTCAACTCCTATGCTCGTTGGACCAGCATCAAGAACAGCGTCAATCCTCCCATCCAAATCCTCCAAAACGTGCCTTGCAGACGTTGGGCTGGGCTTTCCAGCAAGATTGGCGCTTGGAGCAGCTATTGGGCATTTGCTTTCTCTAATCAACGCCAAAGCAACATTATGCTTGGGCATTCTGATCGCAATCGTATCCAAGCCCGCCACGGTGACGCCAGGTACAATTTCTGAACGTTTGAAGATTAACGTCAACGGTCCAGGCCAGAATCTTGCCATAAGCTCTTTAGCCCTAAATGGAACCTCCTTGGCCAGCTTGAGAACATCATCAACGTCGCAAACGTGCACTATCGGTGGATTATCAAGCGGCCGCCTCTTTGCTTCAAAAAGTGCCAAAACCGCGCTGGCATTAAACGCGTCTGCTCCTAAACCATAGACTGTTTCTGTCGGAAAGGCAACCAAACCGCCCTTCTTGACGAAGTCAGATGCAGCCTTGATCTTTTCCATGCTTGGCTTTTGGGGATTGACCTTTAGTACGATGGTTCTTTTCATTAACTCAACATGTCCTTGTAGGTTCAGTCATCCTCTTGAAGGAGTCTTGTCCTATTTTAGCTCAATCCTTTTTGGCTAGGCTGACTTGCGTTGAGATTTTTGCCACAGACTGTCAAAAGACGCTTTTAGTATGGCTATCTGTGTTGAGTCATCAGTCCAGAAAATTGAAGGCGCATCTTTCATGAGCCCGTTTTGTGACCACATCGCCTCTTTATCATCAACGATCAGCAAGTTAAAGGGCAATTCATCCATTTCTCGTAACTCAACAGCATCGTTTTTTGCCTGTGAGATCAGGTCTTTGGCAATCGCATCCGCTGCGTGGCTTTCAATTATTATTCGCATTTTGACTGATTCCATGATTTTCTTCATGAGCGCGTTAGGACGATTCATGTAAACCAGTTCCAGGTTTTGCGGCGAGGCTATAACGTCGATCTGTTTCTTGGCGTTTCTCGCCATGTCTGTGAGCCTCGCAGCCGCATTGTCTATTTGGGAGATGACTTCAACTGAAGGATCCTCATCTTTGATCGGGAGTTCTATTGTCTTCAGTTTCAAGGCTAGATCTGTCTGCCTTTGTTTTAATCTGTCGATTTCTTCTTTCATAGTTCGAAGCTTTTTCTTCGTTAAAATCTCGATGGCAGTTTCTGGGTTGACTGCTGAGAATTTTCTTGGAGTCTTTAGCTTTCTCGTGACCATTCCGTATTTTTCCAGATCGGGGATTATTCTATAGACTTCTTCTCTTCGGATTTTTGCTGTCTTAGCTATTTCTGAGGCTGAACCGATGCCTAACGCGACCAATGCAATGTAAGTCTTGGCTTGAGTTTTTGTTAGCCCAAAGTCTGCAAGTACGTCTGCCGTTTCCTCAAGAAATTCTTGGAAACTGGAAGATGACGCCTTGCGCACTTGTGATTGGATCCATTCGGCTAGTCTTTCTTTGGTCATTTTTCCAGCTTGTTGCTGTGCTTCAAGTTTGCTCTTGATTTTGTTCAGTAGCTCAGCCGGATCGATTGGTTTCATTATGTAAGAATCTGCGCCCAGATTGAGGGCGTCCACGGCGTTTTTCAACGATGGATAGCCTGTCACCATGATTTTTATTGTTTCTGGAACGATTTCCTGTAACTTTGCCAGTAATCGTGTACCTTCCATGTCTGGCAACTTAATGTCGAGCAATGCAAGATTGAAGAATTGGATTTTCGCCTTTTCAATGGCTTCATTCGCGGTGGTTGCGGTTGTCGTTTGATAGCCTTTTGCTTGGAGTATTGCTGAGAGGGTTTTGCAAATGGCTTCGTCGTCGTCTACTATTAGTATGTGCGGCTTTGTTTGGTATGTCATTGGTCGCTTGCTCCCTTATTCTTTGGCAGTTTTATTGTGAAGGTTGTGCCTTGGTCAACCCTGCTTCTGAAGTCAATCGTGCCGCCGTGTTCTTCTATGATTCTTTTGCATATGGCTAGTCCCATGCCTATGCCTTTGGCTTTGGTTGTGAAAAGAGGTGTGAAGATTTTGTTCTTTTTTTCTTCTGCTATCCCTGTTCCCGTGTCGGTGAATGCTATTTCAACATGGTCTTTGGTTTTGGTTGTTGCAACTGCCAGTTTTCCGCCATTGGGCATGGCTTGTACTGCGTTTTTTATTAGGTTCAAGAAGACCCTTTCTAATTGCTTTTCGTCCACTGCTGCAATTGCCCGTTCAGGAAAGTTCTTCTTGACTTCTATGTTTTCTGGTACGTCACTTTTCGTTAACAAACATTCTATTATTTTGTTTATGCTTCGTCTTTTCCTTTGTAATGGTCTTTTGGCTGCAAAGTCTAGCAGGTCGTTGATTATGTTGTTGGCGAAGAGGGTTTCTTGTTCTATTATGTCAAGCATTTCAAGAGCAGTTTTGCATTTTGTATCTCCTTGATAAGGATATGTGTTCTTGACGTAGAAGCTAGCATTCCTTATTGATGTTAGAGGATTTCGCAGGTCATGAGCAACCATCGTTGCCAGTTCGCCTATGGTTGCCAGTTTTTCTAGCTTTGAACGCTGCTCTTCCATCCGTTTTCTGTCGCTTATATCTCGTGCAACACGGAGTACTGCGGGATGACCTTGATGAGTTATACGAGCGTCACTAACTTCCATTGGAATGCGTTCGCCATTCTTGGCTCTCCATTCAACTTCAAATGCTGTTGAAACTTCCCCTTGCAGAACCCGCTCATACATCATCTTTGCAAGTGGGAGATATTTCTCGTCAACTAGCTTTTCAAATGGAAGCTCCTTTAGTTCGTCTTTTGAATAACCGAGTACTTCTGCGGTTTTCTTGTTTGCGAAGACTATTTTTCTGTCCTGAAGTATTAGGACACCATCGCTTGCTTCCTCTACCAGAACAGAGTATCTTTTCTCCGCTTCTGACAATTCTTCAGTCCGCTTTTTAACAAGTTCCTCTAAATGCTCAGAATACTGCCCTAGTTTTTCCTGCAACGTCCTTTTTTCTGTAATGTCTCTTACAATAGCCAAGAAGCCTTGAGGTATATTTTCTCTTCGTATTAATGTGGCGTTTACTTCAAGAGATATTTTTCTGCCATCTTTTCCGGTTAGTTCCAATTCAAACTCTTCGTCGGGCTTGCCTTTGAGTCTGTTTGCCAATCGTTTGAGAAGCAGTGTAATGAGTTTTGAGTCAACCAAGCCAAGCTTCCAGAAGGACTTGCCCAAAATCTCCTCTTTCTTTATTCCAGCTAGTTCTTCTGCTCTTTTGTTTAGATTGAGTATCCGCCCAGTTAGGTCACCGTATACGAGAGCATCATTAGCACTTTCAAATAAGTTTCTGTATTTCTCCTCAGACGCTACCAAAGATTCTTCCATTTTCTTGCGTTCTGTGACATCTCTAAATATGCCCAGCGCATACCATTTGCTTTTCACTTGCAATGCTGAAAGAGAAAATTCGACCGGAAATTCTGTTCCGTCTTTTTTGATGGCTGGTACTTCGACAGTTTTCCCAATGATATTGCCCTTTCCTATCTTCTTGAACCTTTCAAACGCGCTTATATGATCTTGACGAAAGCGTTCAGGAGTGATAAGTTCATATATTTTTTTGTTGTTTACCTCCTCTTTCGCGTAGCCAAACATTTTTTGAGCAGCAGGATTCCAGTAAGAAAACTTTCCTTCATCATCAATCAAAACTATGGCATCATTTGCAGAAAGAGTGATTGCACGGAACTTCTCCTCGCTGTCTCGAAGTTTTTGTTCCACTTCTCTTCTTTCTGTGATGTCTCTTCCGATGACTTGTACGCCGATAACCTCGTTGTCTTGGATTATTGGGTTGCTTTTGTACTCCGCGGTTCTCTTACCTTTTGGAGTTGCTAGTTCTATCTCGCCTTTGAGCGGTTTTCCTTCGGCTATTTGATCAATTCCTTTGAGTAGGCTTGGCCAAGACTCCTTTGACATGAGTTCAAGCATGCTCTTTCCAATGATTTCTTCTCTCTTCCAGCCATATTCCTCAATAGCCTTGTTTATCGAAGTCACATTTCCCTCTAGGTCAGCTGTCAAGATGACGTCTCTTGCATTCTCGAAAAGATTTCTGTGTTTCGCTTCAGACTCTCTCAATGCTTCCTCCGCTTTCTTGCGTTCAGTGATGTCACGATTTACTGCAACTGCACCGATTGAGTTTCCAGCTCTGTCTTTGATTAAACTGACTGATGCAAGCACATTGATGGTCTTGCCATTCTTATGTCTATGAGTGACTTCACCTCTCCAATATCCTTCTTTCAAAAATTGTTTTAGAACTTCTTCTTGATTGTCATGGGGATATTCTAACTTGGTAACATCTCTTACCTTTTTATCAATAACTTCATCTTCTTTCCACCCATAGATTTTTTCTGAAGCCTTATTCCAGCTTTTAATCTTAAAATTCTGGTCTGTAGCAATAATTGCATCAGATACATTTTGCAAAAGATTAGCCTGGTAGAGAAGTTCCTCTTCTGTTTTCTTGCGTCTGGTGATGTCTTTGTACAAACCCACGTAACCTACTAATTGACCATCAATGATCATGGGAGCAACAGACATTGAAACCGGAACTAGAGAGCCGTCTTTCCTCTTTCTGACGGTATCACGATCAACATAGCCTTCCTTTGCTTTCCTGCCCCAGATATTAGATTCTCTAATCCTATTCTTTGGAACTATGAAGCTCGTACTAGCTTCGCCTCTGATCTCGTCCAGAGAGTACCCAAAAAGCTCAGTGAAACTAGGATTAACATCCAAAACATGAAACGTGGGATCCCAATAGACAGCAGCCTCAGGAATACCCATAAACAATCGCTCAAACTTCTGTTGGCTTTCAAAAAGCGCCTTCTCTGCCCTCTTGTGTTCAGTGATATTCACGATGATTGCTTGGAAACCTACTTTTTTGCCATTCACCACAAGTCTAGTCGGGCTTGACGCAAGATAGATGACGTTGCCATCTTTACGCACTCCTCGAAATTCAAGATCTCGTGGCTGCCTTTGCGACCTGATGATTTCAATGAATAAACGCAGAACCTCAGCTCTATCTTCAGGATGCAAAAAATCTTTCCATGGACAACCCAGCATTTCCTGAGTTGAATACCCCCATAGGTTAGTCAATGCAGTGTTTACATACGTCAATCGACCTTGCAGATCAGTAATGCCAATGGCAACGGCAGATCCCTCAACCAGACATCGAAACCTTTGTTCATATTCGGCGAGTTCTACCTTCGCCGATTCGGGTTCAGTAATGTTTGCACTGAGAGACAGCGTAGCATCATTATCTGAAGATTCACTTTTCACCATGTTCACCAGCGATATATCAGCATATTATGTGTGACTGTGGCGTCACAAACACATAGCATTATATCCTAAGACATATAATACTTTCGAGCCGGTGTCCAACGTGGAATCCGAAACAACACACACCTTCAGTCGAAGAGTAGTCCAAGACTTCTTGGACATAATAATCCTCAAACATCTAAGAAACAACCGCCCAATGAGTGGATACGACGTAATCAAGTTCCTGCACAAACGCTTCCGCCTACTGCTGAGTCCTGGCACAGTCTACTCCCTGCTATACTCATTAGAAAGACAAAACCTTGTGGAAGGAAACGCGAACCAAGGAAAAAGACTGTACAAACTCACAACCCAAGGAGAAAAATTCCTCAACCAAACCTGCGGCCCACAGAAACAAGTCCAAGCCATTTTCTCATCCATATTCTCAGAAGTCTAAAGTCAGAAAGCAGAAATCCACTGGCATCAAACTCAGGAGACATTAGTTGATCACTTCGTTCTTTCAAGCTCAAGCTGTTGCACCCGCGTCTCAATGAATTCAGTGACTTTCTCTTGGCTAAATCTCAGGCTTTCCCTTTGCTTCCTCAACTGCTTCTTAATCATTGCCAACAAGTTGCCCACATTGAACGGCTTCAGAACATATCCACCAGCTCCCTTGTTCACAGCCTCAATGGCATTCTGCAGCGAAGGATAACCCGTAATAATTATCTTCATCATCTTAGGCTCAGTAGCTTTTAGCTTGTCCAGAAGCTTCGTCCCTTCCATATCTGGCAACCGAATGTCAATAAGAGCAATGTTGAAAAACCGCTTCTTAGAAGCCTGAATAGCTTGCCAGCCACTCTCCACAGCCTCGACAAAGTAGCCTTCCTTCTCAAGAATTCTCGAAAGCGTCTTTCGTATCCCTGCATCGTCGTCAACGATGAGTATACTAACCTTGCGACTCAAGACTCTTCACCTCCTCTTTTCCCGCCAGCCACAGCAAATTCCTCGAAATCCAAAGCAACCAACGAAGATTCCTTCTCAAGAGCCATGCTTTCGATCCTAGAAACAGCCTCAACAAAACCAACCGCCCTACTTTCTTCGAACTTCACTCCCAAATCCTCACATAGTCTTTCCAAAATCAACCTTTCCAAGAAAAAAGCACCATCCTTGAAAATAAGCCTCAAAGCACTATCAAATTCCTTGACTTTGCTCGGAATCTCAGCTTTACTTACTTGAAAAGTCGTTTCTAGATAAAAATACAAGGCTTGCCGACAAGATCTACCGAGAGAATTGAACGCAAAGTCAACAGCGTTCAAGAAAGCCTCATCGAATTTACGGCAAACCACAGTATCCACCGTCAGGTCGACACTGTTTAAAAGGTTTGCAGACAAGATAAATCTCTTATGAACTGCAAATTAGAACCGTTGATGTCGCTAATATTGATTCCGAATCAGAACACAACTCGCCCTTCCTCAAACTCCCCAGAGAAACCAAAAACCACACAACATCACACAAACGAATAGGAAATCAACGAGACGCAAACTCAAATCTCAAAGGCGCGTTCAACCTGTATACAGTGGGTATAAATTTCCTACTCAGATCGTCAGAGAGGCGATTTGCCTAACTAGACGATGTAGTAATCTATAACTTTTTTCATGCTCTTCGGCGCAGTCTGTATCATAGCAAGCTGCTTCAGAATCTTCATCATCTGAGGCTGAAAACGCGCAATGTCCGTCAAAGACACCAAACCAACAAGACGCTTTCCATCAACCACAGGCAGCTTCTTTATCTTCATCTGAAACATCAACTTCACAGAGTCTTCCAACTCCATCTTCGGCTCGACAACCACCAGCGGACTTGTCATAATCTCCTTGACCTTGGTTTTCTTCACGTCCCTAGCCTCGGAAACTACCCTCTTCAAAAGGTCTCTCTCAGTAATGATGCCCATGGCCTTTCCCTTCCTAACCGCTATGAGACAGCCTATCTCAAACTTGTTCATAATCTCAGCCGCCTCCTTAACAGTCGAATTCTCATCCAAAGTGATTACTTCCCTAACCATGACATCCTCGACTTTCAATGACATGCCGCTTGTTTCTAGTTCCTTTTCTTTCTGCTGCGACAACAGAATCACCAACTTCTCTAGTCTCGCCGTTCCTGATATATAAGCTGGTGTGCAGAAGTTTTCCTTCACATACCCCGCAGCTTGCTCAAGACTACCTCGGCACGCTTGTTGGTTAGGATTTTTGCACGCTCAAACTTCTCCTTAGGTTTAGCGAACGGTCTAGTCGCATCCATACCCATCTTACTTGTCAACCCTGTTTCCTGATTGGCCGAAGAGTCTAACGTTGAACCTCGCACGTTCTCAATAACGACAAGGTCTTCGCTGGCTTGAAAACGAGTTGCAACCGCCCACTCCACATCAGAAACATCAAACACATTGATGTCCGAATCAACAACCACTGCATGCTTCAAGCTTGGATGTGCTGCAAACGCAGCCAACAAGGCGTTTTTGCCATCGCCGTCAACTTGCTTCTCAATGGAGATTATTGCGTGCAACCAACCGCTACCGCCGACCGAAAGATTGACAGCATAAGCCTTGGGCACTGCCTTCGAGACGCTTTCCCAAATCAAAACCTCATGAGGCAAACCCATCAAAAGCCTATGCTCAGCCCCAGACGGAAGAAGCCCATGATAAACATAATCTCGCCGATGCATAATACCAACAACCTCCACAACAGGCTGCTTCCTCTGAACATCATACGTCCCAGTAATATCCACGAAAGGCCCCTCAACAACCTCCTTCGACGCAGAAATCCTGCCCTCCAAAACCAACTCAGCCTCAGCAGGAGCACAAGCATTCACAGTCTCGCACTCAACCAAACGCAAACCGTTAGCCAGCAATGCATTAGCTACGTCAAACTCGTTCATACCAAAAGGAATAGGCGAAGACGCCGCTAACAAAACCGCAGGATGAACACCAACAGATATAGCTACGTCCAAATCCTTACCAGCTTCTTTTGCCATATTCCACAACTTGAAAAGATGCCTTGGAACCAATCGAATCGCCAGACGCTTCTTGTCCAAAACCTGAAGACGATGAACCGAAACATTCTCAACCTTTCCATCAGCACTCCTCGCATGTACGATGCCAGAAGTGATATACGCACCAGCATCCTTCTCAAAATGCGTCAAAAACGGAAACTTGGACAAGTCAACGTCTCTTACAATACTCTCCTTAACGGGACCATCAGCAACGATCTTTGCCCTTCTATGCGAATTCCAAGCATCCGTCAACTTCGCATAAAGCCCATCCTGCCCAACACCAAGCGCTGCGCAAAGCCTTTTCCGAGTTCCACAAACGTTAGAAACGACTTTGCTGTCAAATCCTTTCACCCTTTCAAACAGAAGAATCGGTCCCTCGTTGCCAAAATTCTTCATGAAATATGAAATCTCAAACCTTGCAGACAACTCGTCTTTGACGTGTAGAACTTCCTTCTCCATGTGTCTTAGAAAATCTCTGAGGCTCATGCGGTCACTCCCTCTTTTTCTGAGCTTGCTTCTGCCTGAACGACTTTTTCAATCAGCTTCTTGAAAATTGATTGCGCCTGTATCTCGCTGGCTGTCTCCAAATAAATCGAAACGACCGCTATCTTCTCCTTTTTCGCAGCTACGAACTCCGCAAACATTCGGGCTGAAATCGCATTTTTGTCGCCAAGTAGAACTGATGATGTTGGCGGTGCAAAGATATCTTTTGGCTTTGGAACAGCAATTGCCATCGTCCCAAGCTTGTCCTCCCTTTCGCTCAATATTACCAAGCAAGAATTCTTCATTTCAACGTACACAGCGAGAAAGTGCACATTCTGTTCGATTGCTTCTTCTTTGACAACTCTTGCACGTTCCATTCTACGAAGTCTCCATCGCTTATTAATAGCTTCATGCATTCACTATTTATCACTTTCAAAAGGCGACACGACAACATGGCTGAAAACAAAGCCCAAAACATACTGCAAATCCTTCAAACCACTTTCACGACACCGCAATGGACAAGGTCAAATGACGATCCTTTCAAGATGCTGATAGTAACGATAATTTCACAAAACACCGCTGGAAGGAACACATCCAAAGCCTTCGAAAACCTCTCGAAACGTTTCGAAATAAAACCCGAAGTACTAGCGAAGGCCGAAGCAAGCCAAATTGAACAATGTTTGAAAGTGGCTGGACTCTACAGAAACAAGGCCAAAACAATAAAGCATGTCTCCAAAATCATCGTCGATCAATACTGCGGCGATCTGAGATCAATCCTTTCACAGCCTCTCGAAGAAGCAAGAAGAAAGCTTCTCCAACTTCCAGGGGTAGGACCTAAAACAGCCGATGTTGTGTTACTCTTTTCGGCCGAAAAATCCACGGTCCCGGTTGACACACACGTTAATCGTGTATCAAAGCGGCTCCGTTTGGCGCCTACCAAAGGCGATTATGAAGCTGTCCGTGAATCGCTCCAAACACTTTACAAGCCAACAGACTATTTGGCTGCTCACTTACTCCTAATTCAACATGGCAGAAAATATTGCAGGGCCAGAAACCCAATGTGCAAACAGTGCCCCATAAACAAATTCTGCCCATCCAAAAACATGTGGGATAAGAGTGACTGAGCTGAACGAGGAAGTTGCAAAGTATTTTCCATACACCAAAGTTAGACCTCACCAAGACGAGTTCATCAAAACGGTCTATGAAGCGGTTGAAAACGGCCGCTCCGTCTTAGTGGAAGGAAGTAACGGCTTAGGAAAAACCATAGCCGCACTATCTGCGTGCCTCCCTAAGGCTATCGACAAGAAGCTGAAAATACTGTACGTGGCAAGAACGCACCGTCAACATGAGCGTGTAATCGAAGAGTTGAAGGCTGTCTCGAAGAAGCAGTCTGTTTCAGGAATCTCAATTCGCGGACGCCATGAAATGTGTCTCAATGATCTTGTGGTGAGGCATCCTCTGGACACGAGAGCGGTCATGGAGATCTGTGAACTGCTGAAGTCTAGGAACAGATGTCCATATTTTCGAAGCATAGAAGAACGATCAAACGAGCTTTCGGAGATTCAGCAGCAAATAGCTCTTCACCCATGTACTGCTTCGGAGATTCAGAGAATTTGTCGAAGAAGAGGTTTCTGCCCGTACGAGCTTGTGAAATCATCACTGGCAGATGCAAACGTTGTCGCATTAAGCTATCTTTATGTGTTTGACCCAGTAATCCGCAATGCTTTTCTCAGAAGCTTGGAAACACCCCTAACCAAGACTATCCTAATCATTGATGAAGCCCACAATCTTCCCGAAACCGCAGTTGACATCGCAAGCACCAGCCTATCCTTGTTCACACTTAAACAAGCAGAATCAGAAGCCAAGAAACTCAAACACAAGGATATTGCAGATTTCGCGAAGATCGTTAGAAACGAGATTGAGGATATGGTTGAGAAGATACCAAAACAGGCTTTGGTCTCTCCGGATTTCCTCACAGAGCTTGTTCAAAAACAAGCTGGGATAGATGAGCCTCAGACATTCTTTGAGCACCTGCACGACACAGGGGTTCAGATTAGACGAAGCCTGCTTACTGAAGGGAAATATCCACGTTCGTTCATTCATGGAATGGGCTATTTCATGCTAAGATGGCTGGAAACAGCCGAAGACGAGTCCTTCATAAACGTCATAAGCAAGTACGCATCTAGACAGGGCGTTCCAACAGCGAAACTGGAAATTGTGGCTTTAGACCCCTCAAAGATCACTACACCCGTCTTTTCGGCAGTCCACTCTAACATAGTAATGTCTGGAACGCTCCAACCTCTAGAAGCATACACGAAAATCACCAAGCTTCCAGACGATACGATCCAAAGCGTCGTACCATCACCTTTTCCAAAAGAGCATATTCTTCCACTCATTTCCCACGGCGTAACAACCGCGATGGAAAAAAGAACCCCAGAGATGTACCACAAAATCATAAGACGCATAAGAGAAGTGGTTCGCCACACACCTGCAAACACCGGGGTTTTTGCCCCTTCATTCGAAGTTCTAGGAGCTTTACTTGCTGAAGGACTGAAAAAAGCCTTGGACAAGCCCCTTTTCTGTGAACATAGAAGCATGAGTTCTAGAGAAAACGAAAAGCTAGTTGCAGAATTCAAAGCATGCTCTAAGCTTGGCGGTGGCGTGCTCATAGGGGTTCAAGGTGGTCGATCTTCTGAAGGTGTGGATTTTCCTGGTGACGAGATGAATTCTGTAGTGATCGTTGGTCTCCCCTATGCAGAGCCTACACCCAAAGTTAAAGCGCAAATCAGATATTTTGAAAAATGTTTCCCCGGATACGGACGTGAATACGGCTACGTTCTACCAGCCATGAAGAAAGCCTCCCAAGCCGCAGGAAGACCCATAAGGACTCTTGAAGACAAGGGCGCAATGGTTTTTCTCGATTACCGTTTCGCCACTTCATACTGTCAAAGCTTTTTTCCGTCGTGGATACGTGAAAACTTGAGGATTCTGCCAGACGAGGATGGAGCCATCACACAAGAGCTAGATCGTTTCTTCAGGAAAGCTTGCTGAGAGCTGAAAATTCAGACTGGGTCTCTTCTCCAAAAACTGGGATTTCTTTCAAATTCTTGTCGAGTCTCACTTTCCCTATGATGGCTATGGCAATCTTCTTAGACACAGGGGTCAAAATCTTGATGGTTTTCCTCAAATACTCAATCTCCTGTAACACACCTATTCCAAGGAATCTCCCTTCATCATTGTACAGCGCCGTCAATAGTCCTTCTTCTTCGCCTTTCCGTATCACAATGACTTTCTTCTTGGTGGCTTCCTCAACTTTCTTCAGGTTTTCTGTATTGATCCAGCGCCTCTTGCCTATGATTATGGAAATTCTGTCCCCTCGTTCGGCAAAGTGTAACGGTTTCATTCCCAGAAGGTCGTAAATCCTCCCTGCTTCTCTGGTATTCGGATGCATCTGGTTTAAACCAAACAGTTCGTTGTCTTCGATCTTCAGCCAACCCTGCGGAAATGACTGGATCTTTGCATTTCTCAAATACTTCTGATATCCAAGCTCGCGCAAATTCTTACGTTTTTCCATGCTTCTTTGGCCAATAGCTAAGGGAGATTCGACTGCAAGTTTTGTGAACTTCTCAAGAGCGTTTATAAGAGGTGTTAACTCGTCTTTCTGTTGAATAATGAAAACTATGTCTGGACTGATCTCTTCAACAAGTCGAACTTTATACTTGATTGCTTCTTCTCCCTCAGTCCAACCATCAGTATTTATGACAATAAAGTCAGGCGAATGTGTAAAAATCTCTTTCTTAAGTGATGCCAACGCCTCGATTACCTTATCAACCATTCCACTTGGTGAAGTGACGCCGATGAAAATGGCGTTCTTTGCCTGCAGGTTAAATAGGTCAGTTATCGGTCTCGCCACGATGGTGTATGCAACCGTGCAAGGTGGTCCTATGTCAGACTGACCGAGGTCTCCATCCAACACCGCGACCTTCTTCTTCTGCCCCAAAAGCTTGTTTGTTAGATACGTGCAGAAGCTCGTCTTGCCAGAATCTACCGTACCCAGCACCATCACCACAATAGGCTTCGCCTGTAAACTCATCACTTCTTCATACGACTTGGACCATGAAGCTGGAATGGTGTTTCCATCAACTTCCTCTGCAGTGGCTTTTTCTGCTAGTGAGATATCAAAGGTGGCTTTTTCTTCTACTGCAAGGGGCAGTCTTTTTCCTTCGCGTACTACGATTCTGTTTGTACCACTTGATGAGTAGCCGAATGCTTCTACCTTGCCTGAAGTCACTGTAACTGAGGCTGGGCCGTCAATCAGAAGGGTTTTGCCTTTCTCAACTGTTCGAATCATCTGCTTTCCTCCGTTGGAATGCATGTCCATTTCTTCCGGCTATTTTTATGGCTGAAACTATGTCTCTCAACCCTCTTCTATGCTTAGCGTTACTTAAGTCACTGCTTGTTCCAGCTTCGCTAACGCTTTCGAGCACGACGCTTCGAGGCAATGCGTCATCCAAAGCCAACAGCAATTCTTCCTTGTATTTCGGAACTCCGTCACCGATTTTCACAAAAACCGAGGCTGCAGGGTTATTCTCAAGAATCTTGAGAATGTTCTTTATTCTTTCCAGCGTTTCTCCTACACTGAAGCAGTTTTCTGTTTTGATTACGTTTCCGTCTGCCAAAACTGCCAGTCCAAGAACTTCACCAGGGTCTACGCCTATGACAAGTTTTTCATAATGCTCCTTTCCTTGAACAGCTTGCAGTGCGTTGTTGATCATTTCTTCTGGATCCGCTCCGTCTTTGTACACTAACACTTTTTCATGGTTTATTAGGTGTTTCTCTTTCTCCGTGGTTATGACAACCCTAATCCCTACGGGTATGGGTTCGTCTGGTTTTAGGCTCAGGAACGCTATGTTTTTCTTTTTCAATTCGTTGACGATCAGGTAATAGGCTCTTCCTGAAACTGTCGCAACAGCAACATTCGCTTTCATACTGCTTTCCTATATGTTTGAGCTTTTGGATGCCAAACAGATTATTAATTTCGTGGCTTATATTGGTTGATGTGCATCACCGTGCAGCACAAAATCCCAACAGGATGCAGAGCTATTGACGAGATTCTGCAAGGCGGCATACCATCTGAAAGCGTTAGCTTAATCTATGGAGAAGCGGAAACAGCAAAGACGACTATGGCAATGCAATGTACCGCAAACTGTGCAAAGGAAGGCACCAAAACCTTATTCATAGATTGTGATGGTACGTTCTCTGCCAAAAGACTGTCTCAAATCGCGTCAGGAAAGTTTGAGGAAATTGCAGACTTGATAATCTTCATGAGGCCGAAGGATTTTCGAGAACAATCGATTATCATAGATCGGTTGCCCAGTCTTCTGGGTCAAAAGTTTGGGCTTTTGGTTGTCGATACTGTTACGTCGCTCTATCGCGCTAGAGTAGCAGAGTCTCCTAAAAAGGCATTTGAGCTGAACCGAGAACTGAATAGGCAACTGGCGTCACTGGCACAGATTGCTAGGACCCGGAGGATCGCGGTCTTGATGGTAAGTCAAGTTCGAACAGCATTCAAGGAAGATCACGTGAGCATCGAGCCCGTTGCCACAAGAGTTTTGAAATTCTGGGCTGACACGATAATAAACTTGAAACCTACAGAGAACTCGCGTATAATAAAGGCAATCCTTGAAAAGTTGCTCACGAAAGTCCAGCCTACCACCTGTTATTTGAGAATAGAAGAATCGGGATTGCGTGATTATCTAATCCATTGATGGTTGTGAATATGGAAATAACACGACTAGTCATTGAGGCATTAATGTTCATATTTCCGGCCTATTGTGCAAACGCAGTGCCAGTGATTGCTGGTGGCGGATATCCTATGGATTTTGGGAAGAACTTCCTCGATGGGAAGCCGATTTTCGGAAAGAACAAGACCTTCCGTGGTTTCTTTTTTGGATTGGCGGTGGGAACGGCTGTGGGATATATAGAAACTGTGCTTTTTGGCTATTCGGTCTTCTTTGGTTTGCTCCTGTCGTTAGGAGCATTGTTTGGGGATTTGGCTGGAGCATTCTTGAAGAGAAGGGTTGGGCTTGCTCCCGGAGACCTTCTACCAGTCGTTGATCAAGTCGACTTCATACCTGGCGCACTGCTGTTTTCGCTTCCAATCTCCTTGCCATTTCTGACTTTGGAGCTTGTCATGGCCGTGCTGGTTATAACCCCACCTATACACTTGCTGACAAATCTTGCAGCTTACAAGCTAGGTCTGAAACGCAATCCTTGGTAGGGTCTACCCTCCACCAATCTTGATGTTTATCGTGTCTTCAAGAAGTATGTATGCTAGGAACAGGAGCACTAATCCTACCATGAACATCATGTATGCCTGTCTTGGCTTGTAAGCGTATTTTGTGCTTTGGTACGTGACAACCAGTCCCAATACGCCCATTCCATAAAGAGTCATGGATACAAGGCTGTCGGCCATGAATTGCTCTGACAGCTGTGGATAGAGGAAAACGAAACGGCCTCCATAATAGACCGCTGGAAGAGGCTTCATTATTATATCATACAACCCGCCTCCAAAAAGGAACACGGCAAAAGCCATCGCCACGACGGATAAAATGAGTGCCGACGGCTTTACTGTCGAGATTCTACTGTAGAGTTTGTTCATCGTGAATGAAAGCGATGAAAGCTCTTTCTTCACTTTTCGTGACATCTCATTTTTCTCCGTTTCTTGCTAGATCTTCAGCCACTTCTCGGGCCCATTCGCCGGTTAATGGATTCTTAGCAATCTCACTTAAATACCCTTTCCAAGAGATTTCTAGAGCTTTTTTCCACTGGCCGAAATTCTTGACTACGTTTTCGTAGGCTTTCATATGCAAGTCGCAATAGTCGTCATTTGTTTCTCGACCGCATATTCTGCACTTCAATTCCTTTTCCTCCTTTCCTCTTTCAATGGACATTGCGGATTAAAACACAAGGTCCATGGTCGTCTTCCTTTCATTATGACTTGGACCGTAGGCCAGCCGCATCCGCGGCAACTTCTGCTAAGCGGTTTTATGCCCCCCCTCTGGGGGAGCGGAAAAGACGTTTTGCATATTCCTTTAAAGTAGTTTGTGCAGCCGATGAAACGCTTGCCACTCTTTCTTGAGTAAAGTATGGTCAGTTTTCCTGTTTTGCATGTTGGGCATGTGCTTATCGTTCTTTCTTCTGTTCTCGATTTCCTTAGGGCTTCAGCAAGTCTTAAGCCGATTGCTTTCTCTTTCCTTCTCAGCCTTTCCAATACGGGTCTGAGAGTTTCAATCGTGTCTGAAACGACCCTTTCTCGCTTCTCATTGTTTGTTTGGATGTTGTTCATCTTATCTTCGAGTTCCTTTGTGAGTTTCGTTGAAATGACGTTTGAGCAGTGTTCTTCCAGAACGCTGATGACTTCGAAGCCCAATTCGGTCACGGTCATTTTTTCGTCAGTGACGTATTTTCTGCTGAAGAGAGTCTGTATAGTGTCTGCCCTAGTGGCCTTTGTGCCAATCTCTGCTTTTTCCATTCTTGTGAGGAGGCTGCTTGGGTTGTATCTTGGCAGCGGATTAGTGAATTTGTCTTCCAAAACCATTTTCTTGACGTGAATAGGCTGACCTTTCTGCATTTGTGGAAGAATGACTTCTTTTGATTTCGTGTAACGTTCGTAGAAGTGGAGCCAGCCCTGCCTTAGAGTGTGTGTTCCTGTAAGGTAGAAACGGTGTCCATTGATGTTTATGATTGCTCTAATGGTTTGCCTAAGTGCTGATTCAGCGAAAGCCGCCATAAATCTGCGAACGACTAGATCCCAAATGTTTCTTTCAGAATATTCCAAGATCCTCTGAGGTAGTTTTCCCGTTGGGTAGATGGCTGGATGCGCTGGATCTTCTTTTTGCCCTTCGCGTGGCTTCAGTTTTGGCTTTAAAAGAAGTTCTTCAATGAACCTTCGATACTCCTGAGCCCTGCCCAAATTTCTCAGTATTGCGTCATAATTTATTGACGGTGGGAGTTTTTGACTGCTGGTTCTTGGGTAACTGATCAAGGCATCGAGGTATAGGCGTTGTGCGATTCTTGAGGTGCGCGTTGGCGTGTATCCAAATAGGTAGTAGGCTTCGCTCTGTAAAGAGCCTAAATCAAACGGTGCTGGCGGCGCTTGCTCGAATTGCTTAGTGGCGACCTTTTCAACTACTCCATTTTTTCCACTAGACTTGTTTACGATGTCGTCTGCTTCACGCTTGGTTTCAATCACTTCTTTCTCATATTTTGCTTTGAAGATTTTTCCGTCTATTTCGATTCCAGCCAGTATCTGCCAAAACGGTGTCGGAACGAAGCTTTTGATGGTTTTCTCTCGTGCTACGACAAATTTTAATGTTGGTCCTTGGACCCTCCCAGTGCTTAGCGTAGCATATTTGCCGCTGTATCCTTTTGCTGCCATCGTCAGTGCTCGCGAGAGATTTATGCCATAGAGCCAATCAACCTCATGCCTCGTGAGCCCAGCCTCTATCAACGCAAAATCCAAATGGGGAAGCATCTCAGCATAGGCTTTCTCCAAGTCTTCCTTGGTCAACGTCGAGTATTTCATGCGCCTTGCGATTTGTTCCTTGCCAGCGCAAGCGTATTTGAGTATGTTGTATCCTATAATGCTTCCTTCAATGTCGTAGTCGCATGCATCAACGAATGCGCCAGCATCTTCCGACAGTTTTGATATCGCCTCAAGCCATAAACGGCATCGTCCCGCTCCTCTTTCAGCGGCATATCTTGGTGCCCATTTGTAGTTGAAAACAGGATACTGGCTTCGTCCCGTCTTCTCTGCTGCTACCGTGTACAGGTGTCCCAAGGCTGGAACCACAACTATTTCCCTGTCTCGCTTTGCCAAATAGTAGGGCATTTGATTTTTTTCCATCTTTCGCGGTTTTTCGTTTTCATCAAGTGCCAAGGCTATTCTTTTGGCAGCATCTGGTTTTTCGGTAATAATCAACGTGTATTTTTCCATTTTCTTGCACAGACTGCATCTGGATATTGGGAACTGTTTCTTCAAACCTTTTTTGTCGGCTGGAATTAAGAGTTTCTACCCCTACGTAAATGCTCAAGAGTGTCGAGAGCTACCGTGTGGTTTTGAGTCATCATATTGATTTTGGATAGTTATTGGACGTGCCGAAACGTTTTAAAGTGTGTTTGTCTTAACTATTAAGATAGGCTACACGGACCAACCATCACTATGATGGCTCTGTGATAGGTGGTCGGGTTAGAACCACACGGTCTCGTAGGCTCATGTCAGCTCTCGCATTGAGAGTACAAATGGGTGCAATAGGGTTAGGTTGCAGACGACCACTACGAGCAAGGAAGAAAGGCTTAGCAACGTACTATCGTGAGGAGCCACACGTTAAAAAAAAGAGCTCGCCCAAAGAATCCGTGTAGCCTAACCCAACTTCTGCTCTATTGTGTTCTGCGAGCATTGCTTCATTGGCATGGTGAACGCAGGAAAGACCACGCATGATGAGTGGAGAATGCTATTGAGTTTCGGCGCATATGTATTTCTTACCTTGCAGTTCCAGTGGGCATCCGCCACCGCAGATTCGCAGTTGTGGGCAGTCTTTGCATTTTGGCTCCGCATACTCTCTTTTCCTGATTTGCATTGCGAGGGGATGATTCCAAATTCCTTGCCACTCGTCTTTGAGGATGTTGCCGAGGCTTTGGAAGTAGCTTTGACATGGGTAAACGTCTCCATTCGGTCCGACGCACATGTTGATCATTGCTGCTGTGCATGATTTGACGCCTAAACCTAGCTTGACTGGGTCGAAGTGGCAGTACTGCGTGGGCGTGTACCATAGGAACTTTAGTCCGAGCTGGTTGGCTTTGTCGCGGATTTTGGGCAGGATTTCGTTCAGTGTTTCAACTGGCAGGGCGAATTCTTCGCTTATTGCGTTGGCTTTTCCTGAGTAGATTAGGCTGTTGCATCCGAAGGCGGCGACTCCCAATTCCTTTATGAAGTCTATGGTTTCTAGGAAGTCTGTGGCGTTGTACTTGCTCAGCGTGGTGTTTGTGGTGACGTAGATTTTTGATTGTACAGCGTTTTTGATGCCTGCGACGGTTTCTTTCCAGCTTCCCTTTGTAGCGGTTATCATGTCATGGATTTTGGGCTTGTGGGATTCTAGGGTTATTTGAACGAAGTCTAACCCTGCTTTTTCAAGCGTTTCAACGTAAGCCTTGTCTTTCAGTTTTCTACCATTTGTGACTAGGCCACTCACCATTCCGCTACTCTGCGCGTGAAGAAGCAATTCTGGCAGGTCTTCTCGGAGGGTGGGTTCGCCTCCTGTGAAGGTTAGGATGAAAATTCCGATCTGTTGAAGGCAGTTGATGATTTCTTTCCATTGTGTTGTGCTTAGTTCTGCAGTCTCGTGTGGTCCTCCTGCGTAGCAGTGGATGCAGTTGTTTTGGCATTTGAAGGTCAGTGCCAAATCCATGCGCAGGGGTGCTGAGGGCTGTTGGGTGAAGGGTTCTATGCTTTTCACGTCTAGAAAGGATATGGGGCAGATTTTTTCTGTTTGGGCTAGCGTGCTGATGGTGTTGACGAGTTTTTTGTAGTCGTTTCTTGCTGTCTCGCGGTTTACTTTGTATATTCTGCGGATCTTCTTTACTAGAGTATTTTCGGGCATGCCGTGCATGAAATAATGGGCGTATGCTGTTGCTGTTTCGTTGAGGTAGAGGACTTTGTCTGCGTTTATTACCATGACACCTTTTCCGTCTGGTTCGATGCGGAGCTGGAGAGCTAAGCCTGCAAACTTGCCTTTTCCCCTGTATGTGAAGCGTCCATGCGGGATTTCTGGTGGGGCGAAAGCCTTGCGGATGAAGCTCATGTTAGCCAACTCCTCCTCCAGCACATGCACAGGCACATGAAACGCAGGCACAGGCACAAGCACAAGCGTGGCATGCGCAAACGCATGTGGCGTTGTGGTGTACGGGTTCGTGTGAGGCTTTTGCCTGTTGTGGTGCTGGGATTATTGAGTTTGCGAATTTTTCGATGTTGACTACTATGTTGTTTGAGGTTTTTTCGAGGGATGTTGCGATGTTGTTGGCGAAGTCTGCTCCTGGGATTGTTGGTGGTTTTGTTGCTTGGGTTGGGGTTTCTATGTTTGGCTTGTAGGTTGGGTTTGGATGATAGTGGCTGTAGCCGTACCAGTACCACAGCCACATTGGGCTTGGCGCAAAGGGTCGGTTTTGAAAGACTGTTTGTGTGTGTGTTTGGACATCTGGGTCAAGCAGCAACCATAGTAATTTTTCATCATAAGCGTTTGAAGCAAGTTCGGGCGTGCCTGCCTGTTCGACTTGTTGCCATGCTTTTGCTACGACACTTTTGTAGTAGTCGATTGTGTCCTTTCTGCAGTATCCGCGCATTTTTTCTTCAACATTGTCTCTGAAGGTCATGACGGTTTTTGCGAGTTCTACTTCGTCGAGTGTTCCGTCTGGTTTTATTGCGTGTATGAAGTCGGTTTCGTAGTATCTGAGACTTGCTTCGTGTGTTTTCATTTCTCTTTCGAAAAGGGGCATGACTTTCAGTTTGATTGAAGGTTTTGTGGCTTCGACCCATACTGCTCTTTTGTGTAGGAGGCTGTAGAGGATTTCGGTCACTATTTTCGGTGGTTTCATTTCAAGCAGATATGAGGCTTCTACGGCTGTTAAGCCGTGCTTTATTCCGAGGGTTTCCATGCTAATGTGAGGCATGAGATATTGTCTTTTGCTTGCTCCTACGGCGACGACTGCGAAAAGGACGAAGACTCCGATGAAGAAGACTGGGATCAAGAATGGTGCAATAGAATAGAAGCTGATTCCTGATGGCGGTTTTGGATTTGTGTCAGTTGGCGTGTAGTTTGGGAGGTATTGTCTTGGAAAAGAAACGCCGACTGGATATTGCTCGTTGGGTGAGAGGTTTTGCTTTTGCCAGAAGACTACGAGTCTGCCGTCAGGTTCGGAAGAAGTGTTGTTCCAGAGGACTTCTGTTGTTGTGACCATGCTTTCAGTTACGTTTGGAGGCAACACGATTGAGACTCGAAGGTCTTGGACGGTAGCTTCTGGCCACCAGCATGGCTTGAATAGCATGCCGTAGTTGGTTTGGGTGTCGTTGTAAATCATATAGGCGACGTTTGTTGTGAGTGTGAACCAGATCGTGTTTCCCGCCGTTAGGGGCTGGTGAAGGTTGACTTGGACCTGATACTGGTTTCCGGAACTTGTGTCTGACCTTGTCAGCGTGTAGCCATATTGGTCTGTAGCTGGTCCTATTGTGAAGTCTCCTTGGGGCTGACCTACATTTACGTGATTAATTTCTTGACCTGAATCAAGAGTCAGGCTGATGTTGTAGAATAGGTCGATGCTTCCGTCTTGGTTTATCCATATTTTTGTCCATTCTTGGTTAAGATGGTATGTTCCACTCCAAGCCGCAAGGGCCACACCTGTGGAAACCATCAAAATCGATAGTACAATTAATGCAATTAGCAATGGAGGGTTTTTCACCATTTTGGTTCCTCAGCCACTTGGAAAGTGTGTCCGCAGTATGGGCATGTGGCGTAAGGCACACCGGAAACGATCTTGATTGACTTGGCGTCTACGGAAGCGGAGCAGTTGGGGCATTTTATGGCTACGACTTGCATCTGGCCTGAGAATTCGACTTTTTGGATGATGGTTTTTGGTTGTCTGCTGATGTAGTAGGCTGTGATGAAGCCAACGATGAATAGTGATGCTGCGACGATCAGGCGGGTTGTCGTGTATTCTACGCTTGCGGCTATGGCGAATATTATTCCAAAGAAGAATAGGATGGCGACTGCGATTGCGCCTAGGATTGTTATGATTTTCACGAGTATGTGCTGTTAGATATCTAGGAATAAAACCTTACTCCTTTTCAACGAAAGAGGGATGATACGTGTGCGCGGAAAAAAATTTAACCCCCCTATATATAGGTTATCGAACCTTAAAGGTTTCTTTAACCAGATTAGTTTAAAGCAAAAAAGAGAGGATTTATGTCTTGCCTTTATAATGCGCGAGCTTTGTCCACTTACACTTTAGAGGAAGAAACCTCTCGGATCTATCGGTGTAGCTGATTGCGTTGAATATGCAAAAAAGGAATATTCGTTGTGTGTGTGACGTAAGATGAAATCACAGCGAGATCCTGAGAGAAAAGGAAATGGCGGAGTGAAAGAATACACAACTTTCAGTTCATCTGTGCTCTCTCCCGCATCAACGTCTTGTTTCAAGTTTTCGACCTTGCGATACGGGTTGCCTTGACCGTCTCTAAAGGAAGTCTCCAACTCGGTAAGAGTAGTATTCTTGTCTCCCATGTTGTGAACCCTGAAAATTAGCCTCAAGAGAAAGGCATTGCCGTCTCTCCGAATCCCATGTTCACAACTCAAGACTTGGACTTTCAGTTTGGGTTTCACACGCTTGGCGACAGCCCAAATGCCGACTATCACACCGATCGCTGTTAAGACCGAGCCTACTATCGCCAAAAGTGTCTGGTCGTCCATAAACTTCAAGTTTCTATTTCCCAATTTTAGGTAAAAGGTTTTTGACTAATGCACACATCCTAAATGGTTCCAATATTAACCTTCTCCAGTATGTTGGCAAGTCTCAGAGCGCGCTCTAAGACCGCTCAACCTTGAAGACAGATAACTTAAAATGAAAGCCAACAGACTAAAATCAGGGCATCACCCTAATAGAACTGGAAAGAAGTGGAAGACAGTCACATGAATAAGAGAAAAGCAGGAAGATTGACTGCAATAATAATCATTATTTTGGCTGGTTTCGCTAGTTTTACCGCCTCTAATTACTCTGAGATGTCTATCGAGCCAGAATATATCAGCGCACTTCTAACTGCTTGCAGCATCACTTTTGCATTTTGGGTAACCCTCTTCGCTGTAAAGAGACCCAAGCAAAAGGAGATGTCTAATTTCTTTTTGTCCACTGCGATCTTACTCTTACTTCTCTCGATTTCAGCCTTCAGCGTCTTTCTCTCAGCATTACACATTTGTCCATCCTCTTTTGCCCTCAGTTTCTTATTTATAACCTTTCTTCTACATCTTGTGATGGTTGTTTTCTATTTTGTGAACGAGTCATTTCCCAGTGTTGATTCAGTGCTGTAAAGTCAAGTTTAAATAAGAAAAAAAGGGAGTTTTGGCTTGCATGCCAATCGCCTAAGTGCTGAGAGCGTTGATTGTCAGTATTGGATTGTAGGTCGCAAAGTAAAAGTCCTCGACAGCAAAGACCCCTAAGGCGCGCTATCGATGGTTGTAGTACATTTTATGACAGCACGCGTTAACTTATTCCAAAATCCTGCGCACACATAACGTACGTGCTACCCTTTTCGCTCGGCGTCTTAATAGGCAAGTTCAGAGATTCTCTTCTTCGCGCGATACATATACACGCGATAAGCATCTTTTCTTATTATCAGACAGAAAACCGTGACTATGAAAGGTATGTCAGCGATGAGTGAAATCAGCATTACGATCAGTTCGAAACTCATTTCGATCCACTATTGGTTGTTTCCCACATTTAAAACACACGGAGTTTGATATAGTGTACACAAGGAGACGCTGTCCAAAGTCAAGCGTCATAGAGCTTGGCAAATTGTCAACCACGTGATAGGTGAATTGTGTCATTGGTTTAGATGTCAGGCAGAATACTATTATAGAAAATATGTTTTCAACGCTCCTTTCGCTTTGAGATTTTGTCGGAGTATCTGATATTGAGAGTCGAGTACCTTATGTTAAAACGCAATGGAGAGACTGCGAGAGAAAGTTGATTGGGGAGAAATGAATCTGACATTCTACCTACTTAGCAAGCCTCTAAGTCTCTTTTCGAAACTATCGTCCTCTTCCATTTTCATCCATACGTTTTTCATTAGAGCCCATCTCGACTCAGATTCCTTTAATATCTCTCTATAAGTATCTTCCTTGTATACCCATACTTTTCGGTTTCTACAAATGAACATGTCTGGTTCTCCTCCAACAAACATGTCAACATGCCCAACAATCGAAATCACGAGGGCCGCCAATCTCGCAGCCTCTGTCTGGGTTATGTCTGCTTTTAGAAACTCCCTAAGTAGAAGCTCTCCGCCAGTAATGCGCCCGCTCCCTATTATTCCAAACTTTTCAAGCACCTCATTCTTGCCCTCGCAAGTTATGCGCAAAATAGTGGAAAACTCGTCAGCTGCAACAAACAGCAATTCAAATTCCGCATTCTCAATGCCCCTCTCCTTGTACTTCTTATAAGTAGCATATGCAATATCGCCGATTTGCGCACGGTTTGTCAATAGAGCCATCGAAGGTTTTTCTTCCCCTGCCCCAATATTCTCATACATAAAATAGCTTATTTCATCTATAGCCTCGTTGATAACTGCCGCATCCCCAGATGAGGCCACTGCCATCACCCATTTTTTTCCCTGTGCAGGTTCTTTTCCCTCGATAAGCCGTAATTTCGTGGTTGAGCTCTTGAGCAACATAGAAGATTCTTGAGTGTCTGCGCCGAACAACACGCATGGAAATCTTTTCTTCTCGCATTTTATCGCCAAGCAAATCGTCAAAGATATCCCCTTCTTTCCATGTTGGTGCTTCTAGTATTCCTTTTTATCTTACAATATTCCAATAGTGTTAAGACATAATGGAGTGACTGACAGATAAGCTATTTACAAAAGCTTTTTCAAGATAGTGTGACTAAGGACCTCTTTCGACCACAAGCTTTAATCAAATATGCAATTAATAGGGCATTATGAGATGGATGAGATGTCAGTTCCAGAGAAAAAAGTATACATTCAGTTTCAAGCACCTGTTATTGACAAGAGCGTCCAAACGTTAATTCAAAACATAAATAGTGAAATAAGTCAGGGAACCACACACGTCAGTATTCTAATGGCATCTCCAGGTGGAAGTGTTTTTTGGGGCCTGACAGCTTACAACTTCTTGAAGGGTATCCCTACCCAAATTTATACGCATAATATTGGAAGTATTGATTCAATAGCGATTCTCATGTATTGCTCAGGGAGCAAACGATATTCAGTTCCGCATGGAAGATTCCTAATGCATGGTGTGGGAATTGATGTGCCACAAGGGACGCGTTTTGACGAAAAATCCCTAGATGAACGCGTGAAAGGCCTAAGGATGGACACAGAGAATATCGCAGGTGTCATCTCGGAAAATACTGGGAAAACGGAAGATGAAATCAAGAAAGCTTTGTATGAAGGGACGGTTTTGAACCCAGAACAAGCTGTCGAATTCGGACTAGTCCACGAGATAAAAGCGGAGCTCTTTCCTCGTGGCGCAAGAGTGATCAGCATTTTCTAGAATTGTCGCTTCCTGCCTCACATTAGTCTAATAGGGTAAAATAAAGGGCTACCCTAGAGGAAAACAGACAAACCTCGGCGTGCGTTCTTTCTGTCTTCCAAGCAGTTTGGATTTGAGAATTCTATCTCAGTGATGCTATTGTGATTATTGTGAATGGTGCGATTATGCTTAGGGTGAAGCCGCTTGAAAACGCCGTAATCAACGCGTCAGAACCACAATAACGCACAATCACAGGCAAAGTCGTATCCATAGTCGTAGCCCCACCAAAAGCTATAGGCGCATACTTGTCCACCTTAACCATCACGGAAATCGTGATAATCGTTAGCAGTTCTCTCAGAAAATTCGCTGTAAACCCCAGCATACCCCATTCCGCCCCATACAACTGCCCAACCAAAGGACCAGCCAAAGTATACCAGCCAAAACCAGCACTCACAGCAGAAGAAGCAACCACATTAACACCAAGAATCAAACCACCAACAAACCCGCCCACAACGCTTCCACAAGCAACCGCAAAAGGAACAACCAAAACCTTAAACCCTGTCCGCCGAATCTTCCCAATCGCCTCCCTATCCATCCCAAATGCTAAACCCATAACAAACAACAACAGCAAAAGCGAACCATTAAAAACGTAACCAGAAACCCAAACACCAGCACTGACACTTCCCCAATTACTATTCAAGTAGCCAGCAACAACACCCAACACCAGCGTCACAACAATGTACTTTATCACTTCAAACCCGCCACCCTACCAGCAGCCTTCACAAAAACCAAACTGAAAACCATAGCCAACACGGCAATCACAACCGCATTCAACCAAACACGCGGCAAAGCACCCAACAACTCCCCATTCGAGCCTATGCTGAACCCAAGAGAAAAAATCAAAACGATAATGACCGCAAAACTGGCTCTGTTAAGATTGACTTTCCCTCTCTTCCGCAGAGCATAGCCCAGCAATATTCCTGCAACCAAGGAAACAGTGAGACTAGCCATGTAAACAGCCACTTGCGAATCCAACACAACCAAACACCCGACTAATCGAATCAGCAACTCTAACTCAACTAGACCTTTTAAAAACTACGCGCATCCAAAGAAAAGAAAAAGGAAATAGAATCTCGCTGAACGCTTAGAGCTTATGCTTCCTCGAAGAACTCCTCTGGCTTCGGCGGAACTGGACTCAAACCTCTGCGTTCACGAATCTTCGCTATAATGTCAGCCTGCATGTTCTCTGGAACAGGAGCCCACCGACTAAACTGCGTAGCCCAAAAAGCCCTACCCTGCGTCGAAGACCTCAATTCCTCTGCCAAACCAAACGACTCAGAAACAGGCATCTCAGCCTTAACCACAATCATATCCTCCTCATTAACCATATCCAAAACCTTCCCCCGACGCTTCTGCACAATCGCAATGACATTGCTTACAAACGCGCTGGGCACCTTACACTCAAAACTTATCAAAGGCTCCAACAGCTTCGGATCACTCAACAAGAAAGCACACCAAATCGGACGCCACGTCATAGGCAAAATCTGCGCTGGACCACGATGCACAGGGTCCTCATGAACCGTAATGTCTTCCAAGTTTATCTTCAACCCATAAGCTGGCTCCTTAGCTAGTACTGAGGTGAACACGGCTTCTCGGAAGCCAGACTTTATGTGGTCAATGACCTCGTCAACGTACTGCCTTCCCTTAATCCTGTTGACAAGAATGTTGTTGCCCTCAACAGCCACTGCATTGCGCGCGTCGTCAGTTTCCCAGCCAAACTTCTTAAGCACATCCCTTCTCTCATCACGCGTCTGCATTTCACTGATCTTTCCTGCCCTGATAGCTTCAATAATGTCGTCGGGCAACTTCTCCATCGTCACCCACAACTTGCTGTGCTTGTTGGGGCTTTTACCCATTATTGCCGGACCCTTATAGTCATGGCTAATGGTCTCACGATAAATCACAATAGGCTCACTAATCTTCACCTTCAACCCAGCTTCCTGCATTCGGTAAGCCGTGACCTCAAGGTGCAGTTCACCCATGCCGCTGAGCAGATACTCGCCGCTCTCCTTGTTGATGATGAAATGCAAGTTCGGATCTTCCGTGGTCAACTTGTGAATAACCTTGTCGAAAAGAGGCAAATCCTTAACGTCCGCAGGCTCAACCGCCACCGTAACCACAGGATCAGAAACATACTTCAAACCTTCAAACGCCTTAGTCTCCACATCCAACTCCGCAACCGTTTCACCCACATGAATTGACGGTAACCCTGACATAGCAGCGATGTTTCCAGCTGGAACTCTGTCAATAATCTCTCTGTCTGCAGCCATACTCATGTAAACTTGCTGAATCGTTCCTTTCTGGTGGCTGTTTATGAGGTTGACTATTTTCCCCTTCTCGACCGCTCCACTGAAAACGCGCCCAATCGCAACAACACCACTATGCGGATCAACCTCAATGGTCGTAACACACATCAAAAGCGGCCCACTCGGGTCAACATTCGCCATAGACTTACCAACAACACCATTGGGATCGCCCGGCCAAATCTGGCTCTGCCTATAGGGCTGGGCCTCGAATGGGTTGGGCAAATGCTCAACAAACATGTCGAGTATAGGCTCATGCAGTGGCGCTTTCTTGCCAAGAGCATCAACCTTTCTATTAATGTCTTCAAACTCTCCTGCGTAAGCATCAACAATTTCCTTGAACGTCACACCTTTGGCCTTCATGTGCGGCAGGTTCAAACCCCACTTGTGAAGCGCAGAACCAAACCCCACACGACCATCCTCAACACTAACCTGCCAATCCTTCTTATGCTCAGGAGGCGCATACTTCTCAATGAGATTATTTATTCTCGTAATAACCTTCGCAAACTTCCGCTGAATCTCTTCAGGTTTTAGCTTGAGTTCTCTAATAAGCCGGTCAACCTTGTTAATGAACAATACGGGTTTCACTCTTTCACGCAGAGCTTGCATCAAAACCGTTTCAGTCTGCGTCATAGGACCTTCCACAGCATCGACAACCACAAGCGCACCATCAACAGCTCGCAAACTCCTCGTCACTGCTCCACTGAAGTCAATGTGCCCCGGCGTGTCAATCAAGTTAATAAGATGGTCTCTGCCCTTGAAAGTGTGAACCAGACTGATGTTAGAGGCAAAAACGGTCATCTGCCTATCCTGCTCAAGCTTCCAAGAATCAAGAAAGAGCTTCTGCCCAGCCGTCTGCTGACTAATTATGCCCGAAGCCGCCAAAAGACTGTCAGAAAGCGTGGTCTTCCCATGATCAACATGAGCAATAATGCTCGTGTTCCTGATAATTTCCGGGTTATTCATCAACTTGACAATCTCGTCAACCTGCTTATAACGGCCCATAACCTAAACCTTCCCCAGACTAGCGCAACCTTCAAGAATAGACGGATTCGCAAAGTGTTGAAGCATTTTGAATCTTCACTGCTCAAAGCCGAGCTACAAGCAAATGAAAAATGCACCCTATTAACTTTTTGCAGCAATAAACAGATTCAATTCCGCTCAGATTTCCAGCACGCAACCCAGAGCTGAGATCACGTACTTCGACGGTTTGAAGTCAGTTATCAAGGCTTGGCTAGGCTCTGCACTCCATAAGCTCAATAAGCCTATCCGCAGTCTCCTTATCAACATAAAAGCCTTTTCTCGACAACCTCTTCATACCCAGAAGCAACAAGACATTACTGAGCGGTATCGGCTTGGATGCCACGTGCAAACCCTTGAACCTAATAATTGATACGTTCTTCTTGCCCCCTAAATACTCATCATATTTCGCCTTCGAATATAGAACAGACTCACTCCCATATTCATTCCACAGCTTTTCAGCATCTCCAGTCTTCCGCTCAATAAACTCCGCATACCCCGCAACCTCGCCAACTGGCTTAGTCACATAGAATAGGATTAAGGACGCTTCCTTAGGCGGAGCCATTCCCGTCTGGACATATGATTGTACTGGATTGCGTTGCGGAAGCCTGAACTCGTTCCACCACTTGGATTGAACCATCATAACGAACGCGTACTTTCCACCCATCTGATCACCCAAACAACAACTATTATTACGTGATTCTACATTTAAGATTTGTTAGACTCGAAGTGCTAAGTCATTCCGATTGGTTTAAATGTGAGCCTATGTCATTGTAGACGGCAAAATGTCAGGTCTTGGCAGAAAACTGAACGCGAATACAAGACCGAATATTTTGCACGGATGATTCAGATGACTACAGTAGGAAGAACATTAATGCAAACAAGCATGGCGTACATTGCCATTTTCCAAGCCGAAGGCATGAATAAGAAGACGTTCCCAAGAGAGTTCTAACTTTTCCAAAGTTCCGAGTTCTTGGCAAGGGTGGGTTTTGTTGAGGGATGCCGCTAGTCTGCGTGTCAAAGAGGTTTTCGAAGTTCTTGCAACTTCGCCCAGAGGATTGACTAGCGAAGAAGCCTCCAAAAGACTTGCCCAGTATGGACTAAATACGCTAGTTGAGAAGAAGCGTGTATCTGTCGTTTACAAGTTTCTCCAGCACCTAAAGGACCTATTCAGCGTTCTGCTGCTTTTCGCAAGCTTGCTTGCCGCACTGGGCGGCATGTGGGATCTCAGCTTCATCATCCTGGCAGTCGTCTTGGTTAACACGGTTTTCAGCCTTTTCCAAGAATGGCGAGCAGAGAAAGCCATGGAGACCCTGAAAAGCTGGATGCCTGAATACGCCAAAGTCTTTCGCGATGGTGAATTGCAGAAGATATTGGTGAAGGAGCTCGTTCCCGGCGACCTCATAGTCCTTGAAGAGGGCGACCGAGTTCCCGCGGACGCACGACTAATCGAAGCCTTCGACTTGTGGACGAACAACGTTCCGCTGACCGGTGAATCTGAACCACAACCCCGAACCACCGAGCCCGTCAAAATCGTAGACGCAGCATATCTTGACGTGCCAAACCTCGTTTTCATGAGTACAAGCATTGCCAAAGGACAGGGCAAAGCGGTTGTGGTCAAGACAGGCATGGACACAAAGTTCGGACAAATCGCAGGATTAACGCTGGAAATACAGGACCCACCAAGCCCTCTGCAGAAGGAGATAGCCTACACCGCAAAATACGACTTCATCCTAGCCCTGACTGTTGGAATCATTTTCTTCCTGGCAAACTACATCCTGCTCCACATAACTGTCATCGAAAGCATACTCTTCATGATAGGCGTAATGGTAGCATGCGTCCCAGAAGGCTTACAAGTCACCGTGTCAAGCGCACTGGCAATAAACGTTCTGAAAATGCTGAAAGAAAACGTTCTCGTCAAACGCCTGTCCTCAGTTCAAACGCTCGGCAGCGTAACCGTGATATGCACTGACAAGACGGGCACAATCACCAAAGGCGAGATGACAGTCAGAAAAATATGGGTCAAAGACAAAATCATAGACGTTTCAGGCGTCGGCTACACCCCAATAGGCGAATTCACGCATGATGACAAACCCTTGCCCAAAGAAGAATCGCGTACAGTTGAAAAACTTCTCGAAATCTCTGCACTCTGCAACGGTGCCAAAGTAGAGCCACCCTCAGACAAAAACAAGTCTTGGCACATCGTTGGAGACCCAACCGACGGCGCATTACTCGTAGCCGCCTTAAAGTACGGTCTCAACGTACAAAGCGCACTTGCACAAAATCCCATAATCCACATAATACCTTTCGACTCCGAAAGAAAAAGAATGACAACAATCCACAGAAATAGTGGCAGATTGGCATACACGAAAGGCGCGCCGAGAAGCATTCTTTCCATATGTGGCAGAATATTAGTGGACGATAGAATAGAGGATTTGAACCGTGAGCATTTACATTCAGTTGAGACAAAAATCCGCGAATTTGCAGACAAGGGTCTGCGCGTAATAGCCATAGCCTATAGAGAACTGGAAGAAGACGAGGATTTCAACGCCAAGAATGTGGAAAAGAACATGATTTTTGTCGGTCTTGCCGCGATGAAAGACCCGCCTCGTCCAGAAGTCAAGGAAGCAGTTCGACTGGCTAGTCAGGCTGGCATAAAAACCGTGATAATCACAGGAGATTACGGGCCAACAGCTCAAGCCATCGCTACAGAAGTCGGTTTGGTGGAGGCGGAAAAGTGCCGAATAGTCCGCGGCGTGGACCTAGAAACGAAAAGTGATCAGGAGATCGTGGAAGATGTTAGAAGGGGTAACGTCATATTCGCGCGAGTTTCGCCTGAGCAGAAGCTTCGCATTGTCAGAGTTCTCAAAGAGCACGGTGAAATAGTTGCAGTTACAGGAGACGGTGCAAACGACGCTCCTTCTTTGAGGGAAGCTGACATTGGTGTCGCAATGGGCGCTTCTGGGACGGATGTTGCACGAGAAGCATCGGACATGGTTCTACTCGACGACAGTTTTGCCTCAATAGTCAAGGCAGTAGAATCCGGCCGTGCCATCTACGAGAATCTTAGAAAGTTCATAGTATACGTTTTCGCCCACAACTGGGGGGAACTTGTTCCATACGTGCTCTATGCCACGCTAGGTCTGCCTCTTCCGCTCTTGGTTGTCCAAGTTCTAGCCATAGACCTAGGCATAGACGTCATACCTTCCTTGGCTCTGAGCCGCGAACCAGTAGAAGCAGGCATCATGCAGGAACCGCCAAGAAGCGTCAACGAGCGACTGTTCAACAGGGACGTTTTCCTACGATCACTATACATAGGGTTGATAATCGCGGCTGGAGCAATGTTCGGCTGCTTAAACGCTTGGTCCCAGGGTGGTTGGCATCTTGGAATGCACGAAAAAGACCTAGACAGCATCGTCTATTTGAAAGGCACAACCATGACGTTTGCTGGCATAGTTGTTGCTCAGGTTGGAACGGTCCTCGCCTGCAGAACCAACAAGGTCTCCATCTTCAAGACAAGTCTGAAGAGCAACAAGTGGATTTGGCTCGGAATAGCATCCCAGCTTTCAATCATATCACTCATAGTCTACGTTCCGTTCCTGCAAGGATTCTTCGGCACAACTGGCATAGGGCTAATGGATTGGGCATTCCTAGCACTATTTGCTTGCATCGTCACCATTGCCGAGGAAATCAGGAAATGGCTTGCGAGAAGACTAGCATAGCTTAGGTGAACGCGAGCTTTTTATGAACAAGCACGTTATCTCCTGTTGATGTCAGGCAAAGAATTTTTCACGTGTCGCTATGATGAACTGGGCTGGAAATATGGAGACACCAAGCCAAGGCAAGCGATTAGGATAAACACGGTGAATGGTGAGGAAGCAAATGTTGTGAAGAGGCTGGAATCTCGCGGGATAGCGCTTGAGAAGATCTCTTTCCTTGAAAATGGTTATTGGATTTGTGAATCAGCCTTCTCCGTAGGAGCCACAGCAGAATATCTTCTGGGTCTATATTCGATTCAAGAGGCAGCAGCCCAAATTCCAGCCGCGCTATTCAGCGATATGAAAGATGGAATTGTGTTGGATGCTTGTGCTGCTCCAGGCGGGAAGACTATTCAATTAGCGGATTTGATGCAAAACACAGGGGCTATAATGGCTCTGGATGTTGAGAAGCAAAGGCTGACTGCTCTGGCTAACCATCTTGAGCGGTGCCGCATAGAGAACACGATGGTCTATCAGAAGGATGCGAGACAAGCTTCGAAGCTGAACATAAGGTTTGACCGAATCCTTTTGGACGTTCCATGCTCAGGCAACTTCTCAACAGACAAGGGATGGTTCAGCCGAAGGACGCTTGAAGATGTGAAGAGAAATGCGAAGCTTCAGAAGGAGATATTGGCAGAAGCCGCCAAAGTCGCGAAAGACGACGGTGAGATAGTTTACTCAACATGCTCGCTTGAGCCAGAAGAAAACGAGCTAAACATTGACTGGGCAATAGAGACACTTAACCTCAAAACCGAGAAGATCAACTGCCTTGGCGAAAAAGGACTGACAAACGTTTTTGGAAAAAAGCTCGATGCTTCTATAGAGAATTGTAGAAGAATCTGGCCTGGGCAGACTCAGGGTTTCTTCGTCTGCAAACTTAGGAAGCGGGTTGGAGCAGGATGAGGCTGATAGGCGATTTCGTAAACCGATTCAATTCAAGCATGAGCCTGGACGAGAGACTCGTAGTCAAGAGACAAAGCAGATACTTTCTATTGAATGACCGTCTGAAGCGACTGGTCTCAAAGGATTTCTTTTACGCTGGAGTCTATCTTGGAAAAGAGAAAGATGGAGTGTTCTTTCCAAGCTTCCCGCTTCTAACCATGATTGCGAAAGGAAAGGCGAACAGGGTAATGGTTGATGAGAAGACGGAGTGGCTCTTCATCTGCGGAAGAGACATATTCAAACAGGGCGTCATAGGCATAGAAGGCTCAAGCAGAAGAGGCGATTATACGCTAGTCCTGAACAAGCATGGCGACTGCCTCGGCTTCGGCAAAATACTATGCAACATGGATGAAGAAGCTGGCAAGCAAAAGGTCATCGTCAGGAATATTTCTGACATAGGCGACTTCCTAAGGAGAGAAAAATAGCATCCTTCTATGCGCTTTTCCTTCCTTGCCATTTGACTTGCTGCTTCGCTAACCAATCCTTTGTTCCAATTGCCTTGCGCACTTGAAGGTTCTCGATATGATAACCTAGTGGGCATTCTGGTCGATCGTCAGGGACAAATTCACTCAATCTCTTACAAGGAAAGTCTTCACAAAATCCGCAATGCTCAATACTCTTCTGCAAGCAACATCTGACAAAATGGCAATCCATGTGCGCAGAAGGAACGCACCCCTGGCACTCACCAGGATAGTTCGGACACTTCCCACAATAATCCCCGCAGAAACCTGCTTCTGAATAAGCCATGTGCAATCCTCAGACTTGACGCAGAATCTCTGCGGCTTTTTCTTCATAAATCCTTAGATCGTGCTCTGTGAAAAGAACGAACGCCACTTTCTCAAGCTTATCCTCTTCTTCTACAAACTCCTTTATGGTGATTATGGCTATTTGGCTTGCTTTCTCTATTGAGTATCCGTAGGCTCCCGTGCTTATTGATGGAAAAGCAATGGTTTTCAACCCTTTGGAAATAGCTAGTCTCAACGAGTTGCAATAAGCTTCGGACAGCAATTCTGGCTCCTTGTGTGTTCCGCCACTCCAGACTGGGCCGACTGCGTGTATGACGAACTTAGCCTTCAGTTTTCCACCTGAAGTTATAACTGCCTTTCCCGTTGGAAGACCATCAGGCCATTCTGCAGCCCTTATGCGCTTGCATTCTTCAAGTATTCTGGGTCCCCCCTCACGGTGGATTGCTCCATCCACTCCGCCTCCGCCCATCAGGCTTGAATTGGCTGCATTCACAATAGCGTCTGTTGCCATGTCTGTTATGTCGCCCTGAACTAGGCAAACCTTAGCTTTTCCAACAAGAAACTCTCTATCACTCATCTTCATTCACCCTGGCTTCATTCGGATCCAAGTTGTAGGCAGAAACTAGGGACTTTGCCTTGTCCATCACAATACGGCTGAGACGATAAACCATAAGCCAAAGCCCACCAGAACCAAGAAGCAGAAGCCGAGAACCACATTGCGCACCTTTTTGGTCCAGAATCGCTTGGATTTGAAAACCGTTATGCTCACAAAAATGTTCCAAAACAGATCGCAAAGCCAATGCGTAACCGCGAAAACAACAAAGCCCAAGAACCCAAACAGCGAAGCATTAACTACCAAGGCCACGCCAATCGTTGCCCACCAAAGGAGAAAATAGGGATTCGCCCCCGTTGTGAGGATGCCAGCAACCAAGGAACCGTGCCCAGATTCGCCACCTTCTTCGGCAGCTTTTCTCTCAACTCTAATCATCCTCAGACCCAGATACACCATGAGCGAACCTCCAACCAATCCGATAACTCTTTGAACCACGTTTGAAGCAAGAAATTGCACAAAACCGAAGTAGATCAGAAACATCAAGGGAAACTCGACGACACCATGTCCGACAGAAATCAAAACGCCAGCAATCTTGTCCTTGAATCCTTTCGCAATCGTGACGGCAAACAAAGGGCCGGGTGTCATCACGCCAGACAAGGAAATGAAAACAACCGAAACCAGAAACAAGTAGAAATCCGTGATGGCCTCCATTTATCCCTCATTCACCCATATTCCTGAACAGATTATGCTTTGCCATAAAGCTCACTGGCTTATTGCCCCTTCCATGAAATGCCGCTGCATCCTGACGACATCGGCACTGTCTTTCGCAGTTGCATAACTTTCAAGTCTTTCACGATTTATTTCCAAAAATGTGTGACCCCACTTGAAGATAGAAAGCAATCCGCTAGCTTCTCCGTCGAATCCAACAATGCAGAGAGCCGCAGCCAAAGCTTCCACCGTGCTCAGCTTTGTTCCCAATCCATAGTTGACAGGATTGCCAGCAATCAAGAAAGGCAAGCAACGGGAAGTCCCTCTCACGTGTTTCTGCAAAACCTCTTCAGCATGTTCCCAACTGCAGTCCAAACCAACCAACCCAAAATCCTCAATCCGTTTCCTGTCAGCCGGAGAAAAAGCAATCTCGGAAAACGGGTTAAGAACAATAGCCCTCTTGGGCAAGAACCTGATCCGAGAAACGATGCGAACCTTACCAAAGCGACCAAGCTTTAAGGCTGTGCACTTCTTAGGATCACACTGCCTAGCCTGATAAACAACAATCCTAACCCGACTTTCCAAAAGCTTTTCGCACCTGCACGTGGCTCATCGGATCATCCAAAACCTTCGGAATCCACTCAATCAAATCCGTCGCAACCATGTGATAGCCCTTCTCTGCAAAAACAAAGTCGCCCGCGGCACCATTGACAAAGGCCCCAGCAACGGCAGCCCCAAACGGATCAGCCTTCTGAGCCACGAAAGCCCCAACAACTCCCGAAAGTACATCACCAGTTCCGCCCACGGTCATTCCAGGATTGCCAGTGAAGTTGAGCTTGAATCGCTTACCATCAGAGATTATGTCGACTGCTCCCTTCAACAGGATAACTGCTTCCAGTTCTGCTGCCGTTTTCTGAGCATGTGCAACCTTTTCCATCAGGTCATCGGGCAGCTTCTTGCCGGTCAATATTGCATATTCTCCAGCGTGAGGGGTCAGCACCAATGGCACCTTTAGCCTTCTCTTGAACTCGGCAAAAGCCTTCAAACCATCAGCATCCAAAAGCAACGACTTCCCACAATCTTCAACAAGCTTAACTAAAGCCTTAACCGCCTTTTTAGTTTCAGGATGCAAACCAAGCCCAGGCCCCACGACAACAGCATCAACCTTCTCCACATACGGTCTCAACTCCGCCGCATTGTCTGGGTTCAGGTGTTCTCCTTTCAACTTTATCGTGATCAAGTCCGCGGACATTGAGGAAATGGCTTGAGCAGTCTTCTCCGGAGCGGCAACATACGCCAAATCAACGCCAGTCCGCATCGCGCCGAAAGCTACCAGCGTCGGGGCTCCAGAAAACGTTTCACTTCCACCAATGACCAGCAAGCGTCCAAAATCGCCCTTGTGTGAATCCGTTAGACGAGGCTTCATGACTGATGAAACGTCTCCAGGTCCAACGAACCTCTCAAACTCCCTAGGCAGACCTATGCCCTTGACTACCAGTTCGCCCACGTACTTCTTGGCCTTTTCAAACCCTTTCTTAGTCTTGTGAAACGTTATCGTTAAGTTGGCTTTCACCGCTTCACCCAAAACCTTCCCAGTATCTGCGTCAACACCCGTAGGCACATCTACTGCTATGCGAAAAGCATCCATTGAATTGATTCGCTTAACTAACTGCAGAATGGGCGGTCTCAGCTTTCCCTTAGTGCCCGTTCCAAGCAACGCGTCAACCGCAATTGCAGCAGTCGAATTCGGGATTAATGTGCCATCATAAGCCTCAAAGATGGGAATTTCTCTCAGAAACTGGAGCGCATTCCAATTCTCCAGAGCAGCCTTGTCCGAGATTTCTTTCGCTTTTCCCGCCAGAACGACTGTGACCTTGAACCCCATAGAAGAAAGGTGCCGTGCGGCAACAAAGCCGTCCCCACCGTTTCCGCCTAAGCCGCAAAAAACTGCCACAATTTTGTTT